>ERZ773065.29-NODE-29-length-103952-cov-16.339952_pt1 | contig 103952 bp, 94 predicted proteins | sample MGYA00580623_ERZ773065 | MGnify/ENA primary metagenome ERZ773065 (study PRJEB29015, sample SAMEA2738017) | human oral metagenome | biome: human oral; feature: human-associated habitat; material: dental | place: China | collected 2047 ... | reverse complement strand
CGTTGCCGCTCACCGAGCGGGCCGGGACCTGTAGCCAGTCCACCGTCTGATAACGAGCCTCACCCGGCCCGTTGCCGCCGGCCACCAACCGACCCGGCCCGTCATCCCCAGCCGCAGCCGGCCGGTGATGCCGTCGGCCGCCCTGGAAGCGGCAGGTCGTAGTCTCCGCCTACGCGGGGCTGATCCGCCGACACAATCTTCGCCCATGCGGTGTTGATCTGGAACCGGCATGACCACCGTGGTCGATTCGGGGCAGAAGGCTGCGGGAGGTCCGTTCATCGCCCCTGGAGGCTGGGTTTCAGACTGGCGACAAAACCTGCCGCCACCAGCTGTCCGGCGGGCGCCACCTGGGCGTCGACAGCCCGCATCTGGGCCAGCATCTGGTCGGCGTCGCCGCCGTCAGCGTCACACCAACGGGCCATCAGCTCGGGGGACGCCTCCGGGTGGAACTGGAGCCCGAGAGCGGAACCGATCCGGAAAGCCTGGTTCGGATAACGGTCCGAACGGGCCAACTCCACCGCCCCCGGAGGAAGCGTCGTGACCACGTCGTGGTGGGACTGGGCGACTGTGGTCAATCCGGCGTCGACCAGGCCGGCGAGAACCGGATCCGCCGCGGCGCCCGGCAGCCACTCCAGCTCACAGGCCCCTTCCTCGCCGCCGTGAGAATCGGCCACGATCACCTGCCCACCCAACGCGTCGGCCAGGATCTGATGCCCCAGGCAGATCCCCAACACCGCCCGTCCGGCCTCAACCGCGGCCACAAGTAATTCCCGCAGCGGCACCAGGAATGGTGAACGCTGGCAGTCCAAGGCGTCCTGGCGTCCGCCGAGTACCACGATCGCGTCGCCGCAGCTGCGCAGCGTGGGGACCGGCCGCTGCTCCAAAGGCACCACCTGTACCGCGGCGCCTGCGGCCTGCAGCCAGGGCCCCAACCGGTCCAGGGGGACCTGCAGATCAGGCTGGAGAACGGTGATCATCGAGCAGAGTGATCGCGCCGGTACTGCCGTCGAGGCGGATCCGCTGCCCGGTACGCAGCCGCTGGGTCGCCTCGTGTACCCCGACCACGGCCGGGAGCCCGTACTCGCGGGCGACCACCGAGCCGTGGGTCATCATCCCGCCGACCTCCGTAATCAGGCCGGCGGCAGTCAGGAACAAGGGCGTCCAGGACGGGTCCGTGCCGGGGCAGACCATGATCTCGCCTGGTTGCAAGCCGGCACCCGACGGGGACAGCACCACTCGTACCGGTCCCTCCACCACGCCCGGCGAGACCGGGGATCCGGTGAGGTCCCCGTCACCGCCCAGACCTTGGTAGAAGGTCCGCCCGTCACCCAGGATCACCCGTGGCACCTGCTGGCGCTGCTGCTCGACCCGGTACCGCTGCCGGTTCGTCGCGACCCGGGCCCGCAACTCGTCCGGGCCCAACGCCCAGGCCTGACGCAGGTCCCCCAGATGCAGGAAGAAGACATCGTCGGCGCGGTCCAACCGCCCCGCAGCGACCAGGTCAGCGCCAGAGCTGAGCAGACCGGACCGCAGCACCCCCAGCACCCGGATCAGCGTGAACTTGGGCGTCTCCCGGGCCCCGAAATTCCCCCGGATGATCCGGGCCAGGCTTCGGGCCTGGGCCGCCTGGCAGCGCGGCAACTGGTTGGTGAGTCGACGCAGCGCGGCGGCCGCGGCCGTACGCCCGTCACGGAAGGCGACGTCGGGGGTTTCGGCGTCGTCGGGCAGGGTCACGTACCCGCGCAGCGAATCAATCACCGGAGTCGGGTCGTCGCACCAGCGAGGTTTGCCGAGGTCGATCTCGCCGGTTCCCCGCATCCCGTACCGCTCCAGGAAGCGGGTCAGCCCCTGCTGGACGACCTCAGGCAGCGAGCCGGTACGCAGCTGCGCGACCAGCTGCTCGGTGTCGGTCTCAGCCAACAGCCGGCGGGCGGCGGCATCGGCGCGAATTCGGGCAGCGACCTCCCATAGGGCCAGGTCCATCTCGGTGGTGACATTGCCGTCAAGGCTGCGCAGGGTCTCCAATGAGTCCACCCCGCCCAAGTGCTGTAGCCAGGCGACGGCGGCGACAGCGACCGGCATGATCGGGAGAAACCGGGGAACCAGGGCGCTGACCGCCTCGGTCAGTGACTCCTCCCAGGAATCCAGCCGGGCCGTCAGCCGGGCCTGCGCGGTGGGGTACGCGGCCGACCGGTGCTCGCGGGCGGCGCAACGGGCCACCAACTGGTCGCAGGCGTGCTCCAACCGGCGCCGCGCCGCAGCCGGGTCCCGCAAGGCCCTGGCCATCTCCGGCAACAGCCGCAGAGGCGTCAGCGCCGCCCGGGGTAGGCGTGGCAGGCAGAACGAGCCTGGCTGCCAGCGCGGCTCGTCGAGCTGGGCGACGATGCTGGCCACGGCCGGGTCAGCGGCGGCCTGGAGTCGGGACAGCAGCCGGTGCCCGATCGGGTGCCGTAGCACCGGGTCGATCCGTAACCAGATCCGCTCTCCGGCCACCCGCATCAGGGGCAGAGCGTCCAGGGCTCGGCTGACCGGTCGGCGGCCGCCGAAGGCCTCCGGCATCCCGCGGAACAAGGTGATCAGGGCCTCCTGCCCGATCGGGGTGATCGGCTCCAGCATTCCCTGGAAGGAGCCGAACGACACGTACAACGACAGCTCGTCGGCGTTGTCGACTGGTTCCGGCAGTGGGTACAGGGAGGTGATCGGGCGCGACTGCACCACGAACAGCTCGCCGTCGGCGAGCGACCACTCGACATCCTGCGGCTCGCCGTACTCGGCCTGGATCCGCTCTCCGAGCCGGGCCAGGGCAGCGGCCTGCTCTGCCTCGACCGCCCAGCCGGCGCGTTGCTCGGGCGTGGTCTCAACCCCGCCGCCAGGCAGCGGTACGGTCGTTACCGCCTTCGTGCCGAGGGACCGCTCCAGCAGCCGGCCCTGGTGGTCCAACAGGTAGTGGTCAGGTTCAACCTGCCCCGAGACCAGCGCCTCGCCCAGGCCGCGGGTGGCCTCCAGCACGATCCGGTCCCGGCGTCCGGTGAGCGGGTCGGCGGTGAACATCACCCCTGATGCCTGAGCGGTGACCAGCTGCTGTACCACGACCGCGAGGGTCACCTCCCGGTGGTTGATCCCGGCCCGGGCCCGGTACCCGACCGCCCGTGCCGTCCACAGTGATCCCCAGCAGCGCACCACGGCCGCCAGCACCTGTGCCGGCCCGACCACGTTCAGGTAGCTGTCTTGCTGGCCGGCGAACGACAACCCGGGCAGATCTTCGGCGGTGGCCGACGAACGGACCGCGACCGGTACCGTCGCGTACGGCGTGGCCGCCTGCTCCAGTTCGGCCCGTAGCGGCGCCGGGATCGGGGTCGACTCCAGTGCCTCCCGGACCCGGGCTGCCTCCCGCTCCAGCGTCTCGGGGTCGTCTGAGGTGAGCCCAGTCAGGCGTTCCAGCAGGGAATCCAGCCTGGCCGCCTGCGCCATCTGGCGGTACGCGGCGGTCGTGATGATGAAACCGGGCGGGACCGGGAACCCGGCTCGACTCAGCCGCGCCAGATTGAGCCCCTTGCCTCCGCACTCGGCCAGGCCGACCATGCTCGCCCGGTCCCGCCAATCGATCACCGTCGTTGTCATAAAAGCCATTCTGCTACCCGTGCCCTGAGGCCGGGCACAGTCTTGTCGTACCCCATCTCGGCGACCCCCGTCGGGCTGCACAACAGCGGACCAACCCTCGAATCCCGGTCGTTTCGGGGCCTGGTATCCCTGGATCTGCCTGTTGCTGTGCGACGTGGGGTGGTGTGGTGGCCGGTCAGGCGGCTCTCCCGTGATCTGGCTCAGTTCAGAGCATCTGGACCGTGACCCCGTCGGACTGCACACCGGCGGACCAATCCTCGAATCCCGGCCGCTTTGGGCCTGGTCATCCCTGAATCTGCCCGTCGCTGTGCGACTGGAGGCGTCGTGGTGGCTAACTAGGCGGCTCCCCTGTGATCTGGCTCAGTTCAGAGCATCTGGACCGTGACCCCGTCGGGCTGCACACCAGCGGACTCATCTTCGGATCCCGGTCGTTTCGGGGCCCGAGGCCTCGACTCTGCCCGTCGCTGTGCATCTGGCCGCAGATGTCGCCTGGGCGTGATCATGATGGTTGACGCCCGCATGCCAGCGGACCAACCGGGGCCGGTTCCTAGATTCTGAACCGGCCGACTCCCCGCACACCAGCGGGCCGAACCTCAGGGTTCAGCGTCCCAGAGGTACTCGGCATGGGTTCTGCCCGTCGCTGTGATGATGTTCGAGCTGGTGGCGGGACCGCACTCAGCTGTTGCTGGGCTCGGGTATGGGCACGCTGGGATTCGGGATGCTGGGCCGGTTGCTTCGCGCATGCGATGGTCGGGATGTGGCCGACTGCGAGGCGGACGGGCCCGGCAGCGAGGTCTCAGGTTGTGACGGCAGCGGCGTCGGAGTGGGCGGCTGCGTCGACGGTGGCGGGGTCGAATGCGGCGTCGACGGTTCCGCGGTCGGGGCGTTCTTCCCGTTCACGTACACCGGCCCCGCGAACTTCTCCTTCGGGTGGTCCTTGGTGGCGACCTTCATATAGTCGAGCCAGGTCAGCGCCGGGTAGGTGCCGCCGAAGAAAGTGGCATCGCCGCGGCGCGCGTACGGGTCGAGGTCGGCGTTGCCGGCGTCTCCCGCCACGTACATGACCGCTGTCGAGACTCGGGTGGTGTAAGCGACGAACCAGCTCGACAAGACATCGTCCTTGACGCCCGCAGTTCCGGTCTTGCCGGCGATGTCGCGGTCCAGGCTGGCTACCTTGGCGCCGGTCCCCTCATTCACCACGTTCTGTAGCGCGAAAGTGGCGTCGCGGGCGATGTCCTCACTGAAGGCCTGGTTCTTGGCCGGTTGGGCCCGGTACAGCACGTCACCTTTCAGGTTCCGGACCTCCCGTACGACGTGGGTGGCGACATGGACGCCCTTGTTGGCGATGGTCGCATACCCGGTGGCCTGGTCCAACGGGCTGGCCTCGGCCGAACCCAACGCGATCCGATTGTTCAAATCCCAGCCGACTCCTTTCTCCACCCCGGCAGCATTGGCCACCTTAACCACCTGCTGGGGTCCGTTCTTCATCTGTTCGGTGAGATCGACGAAAGCGGTGTTGATCGACTCGGCTGTGGCCTTGGTCAGGGTCACCTGGCCGTACTGGGTTGAGAATTCGTTGCGGACCGGGACCGTGTCTCCCTTGGGGGTGAAGGTGTTGCCGTTGAAGGTCGAGCGCAGTGAGAAGTCATTTTGCAGACCGGCGATCAGGGCATAGGTCTTGAATGTGGATGCGGCCATACGATCGGTCCTCGCCCAGTTGCGTGAATTCGCGACATAATCCGGGCCGCCGTACATGGCGAGTACCTCACCGGTGCCGACCTCGACTGACGCCAGGGCGGCATGGAGTTGGTTCGGGTCCTGTTTCTTAGCAGCGTTCGAGGCGGCCTGCTGGGTCCATTTCTGGGCTGAGGTCACCGCCGCTTCCTGGGCTGCTGGGTCGAAGGTCGACACGATCTGCAGGCCACCGCCGGAAATCTGGGCGGCGGTGAAACCATTGGCGATCAGCTCGGCCTCGACCGCCTTGATCAGGAAACCCTTCGGCCCGCCCAGCCGGGAGCTCTTGGGGATCTCCGGGAAGGGCGGCAAGGCGGCCGTGGCGGCCCGGTCAGCGGCGCTAATCGACCCCATCGTGACCATTCCGTCCAACACGTACGCGTAGCGGGCGGTCAGCCGGTCCACGTTCTTCTGCCCGTCGCTCGGGTCCATGATCGCGGGTGCGTTGAGGATTGAGGCCAGGGCCGCAGACTGGGCCAGTGTGAGATCCTTGGCGTCGACGTTGAAGTACGCTCGCGCGGCGGCCTGCACCCCGTACGCTCCGCGTCCAAAGTAGATCGTGTTGAGGTATCCCTCCAGGATCTGCTCCTTGGGCATGCTGCGCCCCATCTTCACCGCCAGCAGCAATTCCTTGATCTTACGGGATGCAGTGCGATCCTGATTCAGGTAGAGGACCTTGATGTACTGCTGGGTGATGGTAGAACCACCCTGCAGATCCCGGCCACGGGCGATGGTCCAGGCGGCTCGGACAATCCCGGACGGGGATATCCCCTTGTCGTTCCAGAAGTCTCGATTCTCGGCCGAAATCACCGCATCCTGCAGGTGCTTCGGCATCTGCGACAGCGGGATCGTGGTCCGGTTCTGCTCCACGAACGATCCGAGCTGGGTGGTGCCGTCACGATAGAACACGGTCGACTTGTTGGCCTGGAATTCGGTGTTCGGGTCCGGGAACGCGATCCGCTGGTACGCGATCGCCAGTCCGCCGAGACCCAGGATTCCCAGCACCAGGAAGAGAATTGTCAGGGCCTTGAACCCGGCCATCAGCCGTCGTCTCCAGGCCGGCCGGGTCTTCCCAGTCGAACGTCGTGGGCCTTTGGCCCGGTTTGTGGTATCAGCCATAGATGTCCTCCACCGTTTTCTGCCGACGTGGCGGTTTACGCCGTACGCTGTCCCCCAGCAGGTATGACCGGATCATGTGGTTCCAGCCGCAGCAGGTGCATACCTCGACGACGAAGACCCGGAATTCTCCGTACTCATTCTGCATTTGTTCCAGCTCAGCGGTGCTCTTGATCCGGCCCGAATACTGGCCGAGCTGATCGCCGAAGGTGTACCGCAGCGTGACCAGGCAGCCACAGTCTCGCACCGGGCAGCGCACCGACGAGGGTTCCCCGTGGTGTAGTGCGGCGCGGATCAGCATCGGATCCGCATCGCAGACGTCAGCCCTGGTCAGGCTGCGCACCCGACCCTGCAGCCGTTCCAGCGTCCGGCGGCGCTGGAGGCCGTAGTCGATGCTCTCCCGCTGGGACCACATGGGCACCAGGGTAGGTGCCCAGGCCCAGCGGTCAGCCCCCAGCCCTGTCCGTCTCCCGTAGAGGCTGTCGACTCGGCAGCCATGCCCTGCGTGCCGTACGATGGGGTCTGCCCTGGCCGCGACACCCGTCGCCACCAGGGCCGTACCGATCCGTACGGGGCATTAACTCAATTGGTAGAGTGCCACCTTTGCAAGGTGGAAGTTAGGGGTTCGAGTCCCCTATGCTCCACGTAACGTTTTCCGAGATGAGATTCCCCATCGCTACAGATATCTGGGCTTTTCGATACGTGAATTGAGCCTGCATCGGGAAAATGAGCGATACCGGGGTCGTCTGCGAAGGTGAGTGATTCGGTCCATGACCGGACGAAGCATAGCCGCGCGGCGAATGTCTATGAGTTTTGGTGCCCTGTTGTATCAGCAGCAGATGCGAACCTCACGTCACTCGAACTGGACCTATCGAGCCTCACAGGCCTGTAGTAGGTGCTCGCGTACATCGTGTTCGGCCGCGATGCTATCCGGTCGCTGAGCATCTGCTCGGGCAGGCTGGAGTCGCGTGGCTGCTGTCCGAGGGCTTGGAGATGATGCTTGAGCCTCCGTGAAGGCGGTCGAGGGACCTGGGGTGGTGTGGGCTCCTGATGGGTAACAGTCTGGTGGCCACCGTCCGACATGCCATGTCGAGCATAGGCACCTGCTGGGCCCTGTTCGCGGTAGCATGCATCGAGTCAGAGCCCAGAGAAGACGGGACCACTCATGCCGACCGCGTCCGCATCGTTATTCGACTCCCTGACTGCCGAAGGTGTGGTGAAAACCGCCCGGCGAGCCTGGGAGATTCACGGTAAGCGAGTGGAGCTGGAAGAGACTCCCATTAACGGCGGCCCTGCCCGTCTCACGTCGCTGGTGATCCGGGACTCACGTCGCATCGAATATATCGTGGAGAGTGATGACCCGGACGTGTGGGATCTGCTTGCCACGAACGTCGGCGAGTGGCAACGGTGCGCCCTGGTACGCCTGGACCTCATAGGAACTGCCCACGAACGCCTGTGTGATCATGGATTCGAGCTCCAAGGATGGTGGTTTCAGAAGGGCCAAGTGGCGTTCGGTGGAGTTGAGGTCGCGTAATCTATGCCACCACCAACCTACACCCAGAGTATCATTGCTTTGATCTGGGACTTCGACAAGACGCTGACACACGATTATATGCAAGGCCCGCTTTTTAAGAAGTTCAATGTCGACGCCAAGAAATTTTGGGAAGAGGTCAACTCCCTAGAGGGCTATTACAGCGATACTCGGCGCTCGGATATGCTCTCGCGGGTGGGAAAAGATACGATTTACCTGAACCATATTTTGACCTATGTTAGCAAGGGAATATTCGATGGTTTGACCAATGAACAACTGCGTGAATTAGGTGGCGAGATTGAGCTCGCACCGGGGCTTCCGGATTTCTTTAATCGAACACGTGAGATAGTAAAGGATGATCCTTATGTCAAGCACGATATCTCAGTGGAGCACTACGTAGTATCGACGGGATTGCGCTCGATGATCGAGGGCTCTGCGATCGCCCAGGTGGTTGATGGGATCTGGGCCTGTGAGCTTCTTCCAGAGGCGGCGCCGCCTGGGTTTCTAGAGCACGTCGGTAATTTTGGTAGTCCCGTCGTCTCTCAGATCGGTTACACCATCGATAACACGAGTAAGACCAGAGCGATCTTCGAGATCAATAAAGGAGCCAACAAGAACGAGAGCGTTGATGTCAACAGCCTTATTCCTGAAGATGAGCGACGTGTGCCGATGCAGAACATGATCTACATCGCGGATGGCCCGAACGATGTGCCGAGTTTCGCGCTGATCAACAGCAGGGGTGGCAAGACTCTCGGCGTCTACGCCCCCGGCGACGCTAACTATGAGAATGCCGCCCAACTTGAGGAACAGGGGCGGGTGAACAGCATCGCTGAAGCCAATTATACAGAGGGCAGCGCTGCAGATCGTTGGCTTCGACGAGCGATCAGACAGATGGCCGCCCGCATCGTACGAGACCGGGAACGTGTCTTCTCCTCATATGGTGGGGCTCCTGGGCACCATACGTGATGGTCGCCGCCGTACTTTTATCCGCTGTTGTGGAGATAAGTCAGTACGGCCCGTACCCTGCGGTGTGAGGTGTCGTCGGCGGAGAGATCGAGTTTAGCGAAGATCCGGTTGATGTGTTTGGCCACGGCAGCCTCGGTAATCACCATACGGGCGGCGATGGTCGTATTAGCCAGGCCCTGGGCCATCAGAGCCAGGACCTCCCGTTCTCGGGGGGTGAGGTCAGACAGCCGGCTTCGGCGGCGCAGCAGCTGGCGCACGACCTCGGGGTCGATCACCTCGCCGCCGGCGGCGACCGTGTCCAGGGCCCGGAGGAAGTCGGCGACGTCACCGACCCGATCCTTCAGCAGGTAGCCGATGCCGCCGTCGCCGCGGGTGAGCAGCTCGGCGGCAGCCCGGCCTGAGACGATCTGCGACAGCACCAGGATCGGCTCTCGCGGATTCTGCCGCCGCAGCGCCTCGGCCGCCCGGATGCCCTCATCGGTGTACGTCGGTGGCATCCGGACGTCGATGATCGTCAGATCCGGGCGGTGCCGCGTGACCGCGCCCAGCAGCGCGTCCGGGTCGTCGACGGCCGCGACGACCTCGTGACCAGCGGTACCGAGCAGTCGAACCAGTCCTTCCCGCAGTAGCGCGGAGTCTTCGGCGATCACGATCCGCACGGCAGCTCCAGGGTGATCCGGGTGGGCCCGGCGGCGGGGCTGTCGATGGTGACGTTCCCGCCGAGAGCCTCGATCCGGTCGGTGACGCCGAGCAGCCCGGTGCCGGGCCGGGCGCCGCCGCGGCCGTCATCGCGTACGGTCACGGAGATGCCCATCGGGGTATGCCGGGCCAGCAGGGTGACGTTGCTGGCCCGGGCATGTTTGGTGATGTTGGTGAACAGCTCGCTGACGGCGAAATAGACCCCGACCTGGACTTCGAGCGGCAGGTTGTCGGGCAGGTCGATGCTGGCCGTGGTCGCTAGCCCCGCCGCGTCGGTACGGTCGGCCAGCTCTTGCAGGGCGGCGGCGAGGTCCTGCTCGCGCAGCGCCGCCGGGTAGATCCCGTGCACCAGGTCCCGCAGCTCGGCCACGGCCTGCTGGGCCTCACGGCGGCCCTGCTCGATCAACGCTGTGATGTCGTGGCCGTGCTGATGCTGGTAGTGCAGGCTTCCTAGGGTCAGTAGCAGCGCCGTCAGGCGTTGTTGGACCCCATCGTGCAGGTCGCGTTCGATACGGCGCCGCTCGTCGTCGAAGGCCGTCGCGATCCGAGCACGGGACCGGGTCAGGTCCGCCACTTGCGCCCCGGGCTCGCTGAGCAGCAGCCGGGCCAGGTAGCGCTGCCCCTCGGCGGCGAGAACGACGAGGTACAGGCCCGCCGCGAGCAGTACCAGCCCCAGCCCCAGCCAGAGCAGCTGGACGACTGGGTCCCGTTGGGCCGCGGTTGCGGTGGGGTCGAGGCTGGCTGGGTCATCGCCGAGCGCCAGCAGGGCGAGGATCACCACGCTGGAAACGATCAGGCTCGCCGGGACCAAGAGGACGGCGCTCATCAGCGCACCGCCCAGCAGAGACAGCGGGACTAGCAGCACCCCATGTAGCAGCTCGGCCCAGCTGGCTGATTCCCGCAGCCGATGCCGTACCCAGCCGGCAGGCCCCGGCGCGGGCGGCTGGGTGTGCGGGTCGGGTGTCGGGCGCCGATCGACCCAGGCCAGCCGCCATCGCTCGACGATGCCGAGGGGGACCCCCGCCAGCGGGAGCAGCGCCCAGCAGGTCAGCAGCCAGCAACCGGCCACCACGGGAGTCGTCACCAGATACCCCAGCGACCGCCACGGCCACGAACTGAGCAGCAGCCGCAACGGCTGGTGACGAAGCGCGAGGCCCGGGGTCGCGAGAGGCTGGGCAGATCGCACGACACCCATTGTCACCTTGCGCCCGCTGCTCATCAGCGCATCGCCTCTAACGGGTCGGCCCGTACCGCAACCCGGGCCGGGGCGAGGCTGCCGATCGCCGCAGCCAGCAGGGCGGATCCGACGACACCGGCGTACGCCGGCGCCACGAACGGTAACCAGACGGTACCGGTGAGCAGGTGGCCGTAGCCGACCATGGTGAGAGCGGCGACGACCGTACCGGCCACCACCGCGGTCACCGCGACAATCATCGACTCGACCACTACCGCAGCGACGACCTGCCCACGGCGGGCGCCGGCCAGGCGCAGCAGGGCCAGTTCCCGGCGGCGCGCCATCGTCGACCCGACCAGGGCGTTAATCGCCGACACGCCTGCGTAGCCGCCGAGGACCACGACCACCAACAGGATGATCCAGTCGTCGCCGCTGCTCTGCTCGCTGATCTGGGCCAGGTGCTGCTCCCGGTCGGCCACGACCGCCTGCGGCGCGGTATCGCGTAGAGCCTCCTGGATCGCGTTCCGGGCGGCCTGCCGGTCGACGCCCGGCCCGAGCCGGATGTAGATCGCGGAGGCGAAAGGTTCCAGCAGGTGCGCTCGGAGCCCGGCTATTGGCAGCACCAGGTCCTGGGCGCCTGTGGAGTCGTCATAGATGGTGCTGACCACGGCCGACCCGGGCCTGCCGTCGGGGTACCAGAAGTCGATCCGGTCACCGACCCGGATTGCTTCCCGGGCGGCCAGGACCGTGGACACGGCCAGACTGGACTCGCCGAAGTTTTCCCAGGACCCGGCGCTGACCGGCAGCCTGCGCACCTGGTGGAAACCGTACGGGTCAACCCCGCTGGCCGAGACCGTGCTCCCGGAGCGGCTGAGGACCAGCTGCGTCGACACGCTGGGCGAGGATGCCGAGACCCCGGCGGCTACCACCTGCGCCGCGCCGAGCGGGACTCCGAGTTGGGCCTGCCCGGTGACCACCAGGTCGACGTTCAGCTGCTCGGCGTACTGCTGGGACCGGGCCTGGGCATTGGCCGCGTCCTGGAACAGCAGGACGCAGCCCACTGCGACTAGCAGGCTCAGCGGGACCGCGACGCCGGCTGCTCGGCGCAGGTCAGCGCCGATCGACCGTACGGCGATAAACCCGCCGAAGCAGCGGTCCAGCCCCCGCCGCAGCAGCGTTATCGTTGTGCCGAGCAGGCTCGCCAGCAGCATCCCAGTCGCAGCCAGTAGCAGCGGGAAACTGGCGGCGAGCAGCAGAATCGCAACCGTGCCGCGGGAGGTCGTAAGCGGCCCGCCTAGGGCAAAGACCCCACCCAGGCAGCCGGCTGCGGCGGCTCCGAGCAACAGTGCGGCGGCCGTACGGCGAGACCCGATCCGGGCCGGTGTCAGCTGTGACTCGCGCAGGGCCTCGAGCGGCGTGATCCGGGTCGCGCGCCGGGCTGGCAACAGCGCGGCAAGCAGCGCGGTAACGACGGCGGACCCGGCCCCGAGCAGTACCGCGCCCGGGTTGGTTGGGATCGGTGTCGCCCGGGCCATCAGGTTCTGAGCGACGAAGAAGTCCCGCGCCACGCGGGCCAGCCCGATCCCGATGGCAGCGCCCGGGCCGCCTCCCAGCAGGCCGAGCAGGGCTGCCTCCCACCAGATCAGCCGCCGCACCATATCGGGTTGACAACCAGTCAAACGTAGGAGGGCGAGTTCGTGGCGACGCTGCCCGATCGAGACGGTCAGGGTGCTGGAGATGACCAGAGCCGCGATCAGCAGCGCCAATGCCGCGATCACCATCAGAAATTGGCCCGAGCTGCGGGCCAATTCCGCCTGCCGCAGGTCCAACTGCAGGCTGTGGGCCCGGGCGGTCCCGGTCGCAACCCGCAGACCGGGGACCGCCGCCGCCAGCCCCGCAACGTCGCGGGTGGTAACCAGCGCGAGCACCGGCTCCCCCAGCTGGGCTGCTGCCGAGGACGAGAAGAAGAGGGCGTGCTCGAACTGCATCCCAGGCCGGGTCACCACCCCGACCAGGGTGTACGAGCGGACCCCGGAGCTGAGCTGCACCCGTACCCGATCACCGACCGTCAGGGCGGCGGCCGCGGCGACCGGCTCATCGAGCACGATCTGGTCCTCGCCCTGCGGCTGGGCCCCGACGGTGAGCCGTGCGCCGTCCGCGAGGGCAGTCGACCACGGATGGCCCCAGGAGCGGGTCGTCGCGTCGCCGACGATCGAGTCGTGGGCGATCAGGTACGCCGGGAACGGCCGCTCCAGCGATACCCCGGTGACGCCAGGGGCCTTCGAGATCGCCGCGACCTGGTCGTCGGTCAGCCGCGGCAGCGACGGCAGATTCACCGGTGCGCCGGCGGCGGGCGTCACCTGGGACGGCGGCGCGACGACCGCATCGACCGCGCCGAAGCGCCAGCCGGTGACGGCCACCGGGTCTTGCTCGGCGCCGGTGACCAACACCGAGGCGGTCACCAGTGCTGCCCCGACCAGCACGGACAGCAGCACTGCGATCAGCGAGACCCACCGGGCCCGCAATCCCCGTATCGCCAAGCCGATCATGGCGTCTGCCCAAGCTCGTCCATGATCCGCCCGTCCCTCAGCCGGATCACCCGGTGGCTGACCGCGGCAGCGGCCGGATCATGGGTCGCCATCACCACGGTCTGCCCCCACTGGTCGACCGCCATCCGCAGGAAATGCAGCACCTCGCTGCTGGCGTGCGAGTCCAGGTTCCCGGTCGGCTCGTCCGCGTACACGATCATCGGGCGGGGAGCCAGGCAGCGGGCGATCGCCACCCGCTGCTGCTGACCGCCGGACAGCTCGCTTGGGCGGTGCCGCAGCCGAGGTTCCAGGCCCAGGACCTGAATCAGATGCGCCACCCAGTCCCGGTCGATGCGGGCCCCGCCTAGCCGTTCGCTGAGGGTGATGTTTTCGTGGGCGTTCAGCGTCGCGATCAGGTTGAACGATTGGAAGACGAAACCGATCCGGTCGCGGCGTAGGGTCGTTAATTCCCGCTGCGACATCCGGGCTAGGTCGTGGCCGGCGACCAGTACCGACCCAGAGGTTGGTCTTTCCAGCCCGGCCAGGCAGTGCAACAGGGTCGACTTACCCGAGCCGGAGGCGCCCATGATCGACGTGAACTGTCCGGCGGCACAATCGACCGATACCCGGTCTAGCGCCGTCACCGTCGCGTCTCGTTGGCCGTACCGGTGGCATAGGTCGATGGCCTGCACGATTGCAGTAGATGACATACCGCCAATCCCAGTCGGCTGATCGGGTACGGTCGATGGCGCTGTCATCCCGGTTTGTGGTAATGCCTGCATGACAGCCCCGCCGACCAGGCACGTCGAGTGAGAGACTCCTCACTCAGAGGAATGCCACCAGAGCAGGTGACTTACCCTGGGGGACAGAGCCCGACAGCGACTGGCATGCTGACGGGGACCCCCACCACGCCGAAAGGGCCTCGCGATGAAGTTGTTCCGAGGACGGCTGGGTTTCCCCCGCTGGTCGTTCACCGATGGGCTTACCAAGCCCCGCCGGGTCGCTGAACGAGACCCGAATGACGTGGACGAGGGCGAGGAGACCACCCAGCTGCCGAGGTTCGCGATGACCCATACGGCGGTCGGTGGCGTCCGGTCGGCGCTTACCCCGACCGACCGACGGCTCGCCGCCGAGCACGCCAACGCCCAACGCTCTTTCGCTGAGGCGGCGAGCGGCATCATCCAGCCGGCCCCATCACGTCCGGTCTCGACCGGCCAGCCTGACACAGCCGTACGGGCGCGCCCGGACGACGTGAAGGATACCGAGATCACCGCGATCCGGACCAGGCGTCCCAGCCGGCCAACGGTTGAGCCCAACCAGACCCCGGCGGCTGCACGGGCCATTGCCGAAGACCCGGGCGCCGAGCAGACCAGCGGACCTACCGTGCCCGTTGAGAACATGCCAGCGCCGGTTCCCGAGCCGGTGTCTGCGCCTACTCCCGATCCGGTGTCCGTAGTTGTGCCTGCCGAGTCGGTGTCGGTTCCCGATCCGGTGTCCGTAGTTGTGCCCGCCGAGTCGGTGCCGGTGTCTACTCCCAAGCCGGCGCCCGCCGGGACCGGCCAGCGCCGGCCGCTCAAAGCCCAGGTCAACCTCGAAGCGCTCGAGCCTGGTCAGGTGAACCTCATTGAGCAGCTGCGCGAGTGGATGGCGGACCAGGGCGACTGGCCGGTGGCCGCTACCGAGGAGGCCGTCGACCGGGCCAGCACCAGCCATCCCGATCGGGTCTGCCCGCGGCCTGCGTATCGGGGTCTGCCGTCGCAATCGCCGGCGGTGGTACGGGCCAAGAACGGACGCGGCTTCGGTGGTCTGCTGCTGAACCGGCGCCGGCGGCGCCGGGCACGGCCGCGTCCGCCGCTCGAACTCGACGTGAACCGGCTGGACGAGGTGCTGACCGAGACTCGGGAATCACTCGGCGCCGGCCTGATCGCGGCCACGATCTTCGAGGCCCAGACCGGCCTGCCGCTTGCCACCGATAGGGGTACGGTCGCAGCGACCGCGATGTGGCACCGCGCTAGCCACGACCTCACTGGGAGCCTGCGCCATGCCGACCTGCCCGGCCTGGGTGGGTACTACCTGGTCAAGCTGACCGGTGGCAGGATCGCGGTCGTGGTCCATGCACATCCTGATCTGGGCGCCTGCCTCACCTTCGATCTGGACCAGGTCCCGCTGGGTGAGGTCCTCCAGCGCACCATCCCATCGGTGCGTCAGGCGGTTGCCAGTGCCGCCCAGGGCCCGAGCCGATGATCGCGGCGATCGAGCAGGCTGTGGCCGAGGCCCGAGAGCAGCTTGGGCCCGGTCTGATCGCGGTTGAGGTCTGGGACTCCCGTACCGGGCTGGGGTACTACCAGTCGAACCCAGCTACCGCTGCGATGCTGAACACCGCCATCTGCGACCTCAAGGTCGCCTTGGCTGCTGGGAACAGCGGTGAACTGGATGACTGGGTGGTGCTGGACCTGGACGACCGGACTGTCGTCGTGATGCTCTGCCCGCCGTTGCTGGAGGCTGCGCTGATCCTCGACACCGCAGCGGTCGACCTGACCGACGTGCTGACCCGGACTGTGCCCGACCTGGTGGCCCGGTTCCGGTCGGTGCAGAACAAAACCTGAGAGCCCGGGCCGCTCACCGAGGCGGCAGCCCGGGCTCCGCGCTGTGGGTCTCGTCGTCTTGGGGACACGACAGACTCGCTGCAGCTAGGCAGCACCCGGCTTGGGGCAGGCACTGCGTGGCTCCATTTTAGTCGCCATTGCCCAGTCCCCAACAACGAGCGTGACGCCGTGGATCGTGCAATCCCTATCAGGATTACCATTATCGAAAAAGCGGGGAGCTCACCAGGTGGGATTCAGCCGTCCAGATCAGCCCGCAGGGCCTCGTAATCGGCGTAATCCCGCCGGTATCCGCAGACCCGGTCCAGATCCAGCCGAGAAAGCCCGGCGACAACGAACCGGGGCACCGAGACCAGCACCGTACGGGGATCGGCCAGGTGCAGATCATCACCATGGACCCGTCCCTCTAGGCCGGAGTAGCCGATCTGGACGCAGGGCAACAGGTACGCCAAATCGCCCATGTCGCCGGCGGCGGCCGACCCGCCGCGGTCGTCAAGTAGATCGTCGATGCCCGCTACCCCCGCCTGGTATGCCTCCCGGAACGGCTGGGACAACGGGCGGTGCTGGATGAAGGGAAGATAACCGACCTCGGTCTCGATCTCCGCCCGGCCCCCGAGCGCCAGCGCCGACCCCTGGGCCATAGCGTCCAGCGAGCGGGACATCGCCACGATCGCGTCCAGGTCGGTGGCCCGGACATCGGTGGCGACCCGAGCCGACGGCGGTACCACGTTGGTGGTCATCGGAGCCGAGGTGACGACTGGGTTCATCCGGGCCAGTACTCCATCGGGCAGCTGCTGGCGGCCCAATCCGATTGCGGTCTGGTAGAGCACCGCCATTGAGGCCGCGTTAGCCCCCGCCCAGGGCGCGAATCCGGCATGGGCGGCGGTGCCGTGAAAGGTCACCTGTTTGTACAAGAAACCGGCCAGATCGCAGTCCACTTCGACGGTCGGGCGCGAATAACCACCGCCCATGGTGTGGGTAAGGACAGCGACGGCGACATCATCGAAGACACCGAGTCGCATCGCCTCCGGTTTGCCCCCGTACCAGCGGATCTGACCACGCTCGCGCAGCTGTCGGCGGTAGTCCAGGTCAACGTATTCCTCGGCGGGGACGAAGATCACGACCAGGTCGTACGGGAAGGGCCAGTCGCCGCTGGTCACGGCGGCCACGACCGCGCAGGCGATCCCGACCTGGGTGTGGTGCCCACAGGCGTGCACGGCTCCGGTTTCGGGGTCAGCAGCCGGGTGGGTTGGGACCGGCAACGCGTCGAGTTCCGCGATCAGCGCGACCGCCTGCTCATGCCCGGGTCCGAGTCGAACCCGCAGGCCGGTTCCGGCGAAGGTCTGGATCGCAGCGCCCGACGCGTGCCGTTCCAGGAAGGCCCGGACCGCGGAACTGGTGTAGTGCTCCTGGTAGCCGAGCTCGGGATGATCCCAAAGGTCGTCGACGAGGGTCTTGACCTCGTCGTACCGGGCCTCGAACGGGTCGGTCAACGACGCGCCGGGTCGGTCTCAGCCTCCCAGCCTTGTCCTTTGCCCGAGGTCTTCTTCCACACCACGCCCGCGATCACGACCAGCGCGATCACGATCAGTGCTCGCTTCATCAAGCCTCCTTCATGTTGTCGAGGGTCCAGCCACCCTAGCCTGCCTCTCGGCTCACCGGATATCGGTATATCTTGACGCAAGACTAGAAAATCACAGAAAGTCTCATCGACCTTCGGGCTTTGGTGAACGCCGACACCAGAATCTCTGTGGTGGAACCGATCGGCGCCAACCATCGGCCGGGGATGCGGCGGCAGCAGCGCCATCATGACCGAGGCGGCGCTACTGTTGCTCGGGCGGTACGCCGGTACCGTCTGCGGAAACGGCCGGATCGGCCGGACTGAGGAGGGCTGATGAGTGACGGTCTGGATTTCCCACCAGAACTAGCGGAGCTGCTGGACCGGGACTTTCCGTACGAGGAGGACGGCGACATCGATTTTGAGCCGTACCATCAGTTCCAGAGCCTGGACGAGAACGCGGACTGGATCCGGGCCTGGACCGGGAACCTCGAGCTAGACGGCGCCGAGTACCGGTTCTTCGGCCAGGACGGGACCGGTGGTCGGGCGGGGTTCTGGTTGGCTCGTCCGGGCCGGCCGGTGCTGGAGCAGCCGGTGGTGTTCTTCGGCTCCGAGGGTACGACCGCAGTGATCGCGAGAGACTTCGCCGACCTGTGTTGGCTGATGGCTGGCGGGTCGGGGCCGATGGAGGCCGCCGAAAACTGCACCCCGATCCGACCCGACCCGCAGATTAAAGAGTTGGCCGAGGAGCTGGCCCCCGACCGGGAGGCGAAACCGAAGCACATTGTGGCCGCGGCCCGGGCCGAGTTCCCGAACTTCAGCGACGATATCGCAGCCTTGACGTGTTGATGGTGCCGGCAGGCGGTCAGCGCCGCAGGTGGGTCAGACCCTCGCGATCGGCGGCCCCGGCTAGTCGACCGGACCAGGATGGTCAGTGGTCCGTCTCGTAGGCCTTGATCTCTGCGACCTTCGGGGCGTAGCTGCCGGCGGGGTCGTGACGCAGATCGAGCCAGAGGTCGACCAGGGCCCAGGCTGCGGGTATAGCGATGACGTTCTGCCCCAGGCACAGGATCTGGGCGTCGTAGTTTTCCACTGAGCCGCGTACGGTGATGAGGTCATGGGCGGTCGCGGCGCGTACGCCTCGGACCTTGCAGGCGGCGATGGCGGTGCCGACGCCGGTGCCGCAGACCAGGATGCCGCGATCAGCCCTGCCCTCGGCGATGGCCCGCCCGGCTCGGAAAGAAACTTCCGGATAAGTGAGGCCAGGCTCGGAGACATCCATCACGGAGCCGACCCGCTCGTCGCTGTTGAGGTGCTGCTGAAGAGCATTCTTGAGGACCGCGCCGTTGTCGGGGGCGCCGATGACGATCCGCATGCCCACAGTGTTTCAGATCTGTCTCGCGACGTGCCTGATCGGGCTTAGCGCCAGCGTTGCCGGCCCTGCGGGCCAACGGCTAGTCGTCCCTGCTCCCCGACGACGACGATCCGAGCCGGGTCTCGGCCGGCCGTTACCCAGGGGGATTCGTAGCGGCCGTACCGGGCCGGGAGGTTTCTACCGTCGCGGCGTAGCCGCCCCCGGCCCAGGCGGTAGCTCCCACGGGGGGTTTCGGCCTGCAGCCACCGACCGCGGCTAGTGAGCCGGCACCTAAGCAGCCAGTCCCGCAGCTGCTGCGGGGTCTGCTGCGACAGCTCGGCTCCGACCACTAGCCAGCCGGTGACCGGGCCAGCCAGCTGGTACTCGTCCTGTCCGCCGATCAGGGGCCCGGTGGTACGGATCCCGAGCAGCCCATCCCCAGCGCCGACCACCAGCCAGTCAGGTCCCTCTAGGAATCTGTCAAGTCGTTCCCGGGGTAGGTAGAGGTGGCTGCCGCGGAAACGTTCCCGTTCGCCGTGGCCGCGCCGGACCCGGGTGTCGTAGTGGGCCAGCAGCAGCGGCCCGTCCTGCCCGATATCGGGGTTGATGCCGTTGCCGACCCAGGCATCGGGGGTGCGGTTGCGGCTGTCGTCATCGACGAGGGCGGCGCCGGGGTGGGTCGCGAAGACTGCGATCCCGCCGGGCAGTAGCGCCTGCCAGAGGTGCTGCTGGTCTCCGAAACCGCCGGGCCGGTAGTGCTGGGCGCTGGAGATCGCGAAGCTGCGGCCGCGGTGGGTCTGGACTTCGGCCCGTTCCAGCGCGGTCCCGCGGACCACCGGGTTCAGCAGCCGGACCAGAGGCCGCAGCAGGATCCGGGGGACCTTCAGCAGAGGCGCCAGGCCTCGGAGAAAGGGATTGCCTGCCAGGTTCCAATGCCGGTACGAGGCCATCGTGGTCTCGATGCTGTCCGCGGTGACGAAGGCCTCCATCCCCCACAGCAGGGCGCCGGTGGTCTCCGGGTCGAGCCGGTCACCGAAGACCGCGGTAGCTTCGCGGATATCAAGCCCGTGTGAGCTGCGTACGGTGACCGGCTCGGTGCTGGCGGCGATTTCGCGTAGCACCGGCGGCACCTGGTAGCGCTGCCGCAGCAAGAACAGCATGGCGAGTTGGTCCCACGCCGGCCGCAGTGGCCGGTCGCCGAAGGCAGCCTCGACGACCAGGTGCATCTCGGCGGTCAGCGGCTGCTGTTGTTGCCGCTGGTAGGAGCGGCCCGCGGCCGGAGAGAAGACCCCGCCAGCCAGGTGCAGGGCACAGTCGAGCAGCAGCAGGTCGAGGATCCCGGTGGCGAGGGTGACGAGTTCCGGGTCGGGTGCATGATCGATCAGCATGCTCAGCGCGGCAACGTTCTCCTCGTAGTAGACCGGGGAGAGCCATTCTGAGAAGCCGAACCGGTAGCGCAACCGCAGCCAGCGCTGTAGCCGCCGCCGGCCCTCGCCGGCGTGTTCCCAGCCGAGGCGCCCGTCGTTGTCGAAACGTTGGTCTGCCAGCAGGGTCCCGGCCAGGTATTCGCAGGTCGCAAACAGCACCTGATGGTTCTCCGACCACAGGCACATCCCGTCCGAGCCGGGCTCGCTCATCCAGTATCGAAAGCCCCGTACTGTCTGCAGCGCTCGCGCCCGGTCAGCCGCGGACAGCAGCGTGCCCCCAGGGTTATCGCGCAGCAGCAGCGCGAGCAGGACCAGCACCCGGAAATCAGCGCAGTCCTGACGGGATTCGGCCACCTGCAGCAGAGCGTCCACCTGCTCGGGCCGTACCCGGTCACTGCCGAGCAGCGCCGCCAACGCGGCGTACGTACCCACCGGGTCAGGGTCCGGCATCACCCGGTCAGCGTCCTGCATGCCGGCCATCCTGCCGTACCGGCGCTCGGCGGCGCCGGTACCAGGCTCAGCTCACCGTGGGGATACTGTCTGCGGGATTATCCTCGTGGCTGTGGGTCTTGTCGTCCACTGCCTCACCAGTCTTGCCGATTCCGACTTTCGTCTGGGTGCTGGCACCGGCGTCGAGCCCCCCGGTCTGCTCGTATGAGCGCTTGTTGGCATCTCTGCTCTTGCTCTGTTGCTCTTCCGCCCGCCTGGCCTGGGTATCACCCTTACGTCGCTCGGTACGAGCGGGACGACCGCTCTTCTCCTCGGCATTGGCGTAGTGCTCGTTGGCCCTCTCCCGACGGCGCTCGGCCCGCTTTTGGTGATCGCGTGCCTGCTTGGCGCTGTCTGCGGCCTTGTCCGCCCCAGCCTTCATCTGCTGGAAGCGGCCCGCCAGTTTCCCGAACCCGTCCGCGGCCTTGGTGAAGAGCTTGTTCAGCAGCTGGATATTCTTGAACTTGTCCGCGGCCTTGCTGAACAGCTTCTGGAACCAGGTGGCTACCTTGCCCATCACGACGGCATATTTGCCCGCGGCCCAGGCCATATAGGCGGCAACCGCGCTCCCCAGCGACGGGACCGCAGCCAGGGCAGCCATTACCCCCTTGGTGACCAGATCGGTGACGAGTTCCTTGATCAGGCCAACCACGACCTCCTTGATAACGGCGACCAGGTCGGCGAGAGCGAGAGCGATGTCGTACGTGCTGTGCAGCTTATCCGCGATGGAACGCTGCAATTCGACGGCCGTCTGCTGTGCCTGCCGGTATGCCTCGGCCCCGTCGCCCTTCCAGCTCTCCAATTGCGCCTTGGTCGTGTTCACCACCTCGGTAGCCGCTTCTGCGACCTGCCTACTGGCATCTTGGAAGCTCTGCGCCCAGCTTTGGACCCCTTCCACACTGCCGGTGAGAGCATCCATGGCCTTCTTGCAGGGTGGGAGATTATTCAGGATCCAGTTCAGGATCGGTTCCAGCAGTTTCCCGACGACCCAGTTCACAGGATCCAGGAACATCCCCAGTCCGCTGAGGGCGGCCGAGATGGGAGCAGTCACGTCATCGACACCGAGATGTCCGTCTGTCCAGGCATCCTTGATGCCTCTGATTTCTGACCCCATTGGCACGAGGTTCACGACGTCGACCATGTCAGACCTCCACTATCGTCGAGGCGTCCTCGGCTGCCTGTTCCTCAGCTTCCTCGTAGGTGTTGGCTGAGGTACGCAGATTGGAGGCGTAAGCAGAAAGCATATCGCCAACGCCTTTGATAAGGCCCTGGGAGCCCTGGCTGATCAGGGGCCCAATGACTCCCCATGCTGGAGCCAAAAAGAGCCCCAGCATCATCGGGTCGGGATTCTGAATCACTGAGCTGATCGAGTCCAGTTGCTGTTTTCCGTTGTCGTATGTGCCGGCTGCGGAACGCAGCCCGGCTCGATCGACGGCAAAGTCGGTCATCGTGCCTCCTACGGCGTGGTGGTGAGGGTAGTGAGGGTGGGGTCGTCGGTGCTGGTCAGCCCGGAGCCGCGCAGCAGGTCGCCGGCGGCCTGGGTGGCGCGGTGGGTGGCTTGTGCGATCAGACGGGTGATGGAGGTCTCCAGGTCCTGGGCTGTTTTGGTACGGATGGTGACTGACAACTCCACCTCGGTGAGCTTGCCCCAGGCGTCGACTTCAACCCTCCCGTCGGCGTTCTCGGCCTCGGCACGGATGGCTGCCAGGTCAGGGCCGAGCGACTCGGCGCGGTCGCTGATGGACTGGATCTCGGCGCGGATCTCGGCGTCGATCTCTGAGGCCGGACGGTCAAGGTTGATCCGGGGAATAGCGGATCGCAGACGCTCTGCGGCCCGGAATGGGTCGGGATCGTCCAGGATTGCCATGAGTTCGTCGAGCTCCGGATCCGGCGGCAGATCGTCGATTGTCGGCCGCGCCGGGATCGTGACGGATCCGGCATCGGACTGCGGGACCCGGTCAGATTCAGGCTCCTCTGCCCGCTGGGCTGCGACATCGTCGGGGACGCTGTCGCGGATCAGACCGGCGATCGCCGGGTCACCCACGGCGGCGAGATTCGCGTTCGCTTCCGCCGCGGCCCGACGGTACGCCCGCATCAGGTCAGCCGAGATCACCGCCGCCGGTCGAGACGACGGCTCGTCGGTCAAGACCAAGGACCTCACCGTTCCCTGCGGGGCGACCGTAATCTCAACGATGCCCTCGGTGGCATGCCCCTCTGCCTGGGCCAAGGCAGCGTACGCCTGCCGCGATTCCTCAGCTGCCTTTAAAGAAACTGTCACCAGCTCGCTGATGAACGCTTCGGGATCGAAATCTGACCAGGCTGTGCGCATCTGCTGGGCAGCCTCTTCTGGGTCGCGTGGTGGACGAGATTGAAGGGACACGAGGCCGAAGGGTAGCGAAGCAAGGGTTCACCGACGGCGGCGGCGCCTCTGGGCCATCAGAACGATCGCGACTGCCGCCACGGTGGTGACGACGAGAACCGGGGGAATGAAGACCTGCGCGGTCCACCAGCCTTGAGAGCCCACTGGATGGTCTTGGGCGAGGATGATCTCGCGGGGAGGAGAGCTTCGGCCGCGGGCGTCGCCTGCGGTCTGCCAGCCCATCGGCAGGTGGCTGGTGACTCGTATCTCAGCGCCAGTCAGGTTGCTGGTCGCCAGCACTGTGTAGGGCGTTTTCTGGGCGATGACACGGGTGGGCACCGGCGCATGCGTCTCCCACTGGATCTGGTCGGCCTGGCATACCCAGTTCGTCCACAGTGAGAAGGCATTGCGTGAGCATGTGACCTGGCTGGCGGTACCTACACCGCGTACCTCAGCCTCAATACCGCCCCCATGAGCTTGGGCTACCCCTTCCGCGCCGGCGACAAGCGCTCCGACGGTCAGCACCACTGCCAAAAGCACGCTCGCCGTCACCGCCACCTGACGGTTGATTCGGGTCATGGATCCTCCTTCTCGCAGCCACGCTACCCACGCGGGTTCCGGCAGCCTGGACAGGCTCTGGCTATGCATATCTGCGGGCGGATCGTCCCCAGGCCGGTGCGATCAGACTGCGCTGACGGGTTGGGCCCGTTGTTGTGCGTGCGACAACCGCCCCATTGGTGTTCACCGCACGAGCGACGAGAAACCCCAGCCCGACCACGAACCTACGGGTCTTCTCGTCAGTGAGGAGGAAGGCGGGGGACTTAGCTCCACGGCGCGCCCTCGCGGATGCGAGGGCAATCAGGCACGCCGCAGGCGACGCCATTCAGCGAGGGTCTCCTCGACCGGCAGCTTCTTGGTGAGGACGGCGTGCTGGCCGCGCTGGGCGAGGTTCACCTCGACGATTCGGGCGTTCAGGTCCTCGATCAGTTCGCGGGCCTGGTCCTCGCGGCTGATTTCGGCTAGGAGCTGCTGGATCTGAGCCTTCTGCTGACGGACCTGGACCGACGGGGGCAACACGGCTGACAGTGGGAGGTTCTCGTCGGCGAGCTTGCGGTGCAGCCACCAGTCGGGGGCGTGGTTGGCGTACCACTGGGCGGGCAACGGCCGCCCCGCTCCAGCGAGGTTGTCGAACTCCCCTCGGGCCATCGCCTCGCGCACCTGCCGTTCGGGGAAGGGCTCGAAGAAGTCCTTTCCCGGTTCTCGAGCGTTCATTGGCTCACGGTAAACCTGCAGTCAGGCATGGCCGACGCCGGGGTGGGGGCCGAGCAGCCCCCAGCCGTCCAGGCGAGGTTCCTGGGGTTTAGCCTGAGTCCATATCCAGGGAATGAAAGGCCGTATCGTGGTTGACTATCGCGACATCACCCACCGCCCTGACCTCGCTCAGGGTATGGGACGGGTTGGTCCGGTCCGGTCACGGATGCCGGTGTACATGGATCTTCTGCCGCCGTGCAACAATGCCTGCCCGGCCGGGGAGAACATTCAGGAGTACCTGCGGCTGGTGAAGGCCGGCCAGGACGAGGCGGCTTGGCGGCAGCTGGTGCAGGACAACCCCTTCCCCGCCATCCATGGCCGCGTCTGTTACCACCCGTGCGAGACCGCCTGCAACCGTGGCGGGCTGGACTCGGCGATCTCGATCCATGGCGTCGAGCGCTATCTGGGGGATCGGGCTCTGGACCAGGGGTGGGCTTTCCCTCGTCCCGACCATCCGACTGGGTTCAAGGTGTTGGTGGTCGGCGCTGGGCCGTCTGGTCTGTCCGCCGCGTACCACCTGGCCAGGTTGGGTCACGACGTCGAGATCCGCGATGCCGGCGAGAAACCGGGCGGGATGATGCGATACGGGATCCCGGAGTACCGACTGCCGCGGGACGTGTTGGACGCCGAGATCGAGCGGATTCGTCAGATCGGGGTGACTATCACCCAGAACGCCCGGATCGTGGATTTGCTTGCCGAGCAGAAGGAGGGTGGCTTCGACGCGGTCTTCGTCGCGATCGGGGCGCACTTGTCGAAGCGGGTCGATATCCCGGCCATGGATGCCAGCAAGATCGTTGACGCGGTCTCCTTCCTCAAGGATGTGGCCTCCGGTGAGCGGCCGATGATTGGGCGGCGGGTCGCGGTGTACGGCGGCGGCAACACCGCCATGGACGCGGCCCGGGTCGCACGCCGTCTCGGCGCTGAGGAGTCGATCGTCATCTACCGCCGTGGCGCGGAGCAGATGCCGGCCCACGCCGCCGAGCGGGAGGAGGCGATCCGGGAGGGTGTTCAGATGAACTGGCTGCGGACCATCTCGGCCCTCGATGAGGATTCGATGACCGTTGAGATCATGGAGATCGACGAGAACGGGAAGGCTCGCGGCACCGGCCGGTACGAGCAGATGCCGGCCGATACCGTGATCCTGGCCTTGGGCCAGCAGGCCGACTCCGATTTCCTGAGACGGATCCCAGGAATGTCTTTCGACGACGACGTGGTCCGGGTCGATCCGACTACCCTGATGACCGATGTACCGGGAATTTTCGCTGGCGGCGACGTGGTGCCGAGCGAACGTACAGTGACGATCGGGGTTGGCCACGGCAAGCGAGCCGCCCGGATGATCGACAACTGGCTTTTCGCCCGTCCGGCGGTGCCCCGCAATAAGCATCCGATGGCCAATCTCGAGATGCTCAACTTGTGGTATTTCGGCGATCACGCCCGTCGGATGGAACCGGAGCTGGCGCTGGAGAAGCGGATTGGTTTCGAGGAGATCGTGGCGGGGCTGACTGAGGATTCGGCCCGGTTCGAGGCGAATCGTTGCCTATCGTGTGGAAACTGCATCGAATGCGATGGCTGTCTGGGTTCCTGCCCGGAGGACGCCATCATCAAGCTCGGAAAGGGTTTCCGCTATCGCTACAACTATGAGAGATGTACGGGCTGTGCCACCTGCTACGAGCAGTGCCCGGTGCACGCCATCGAGATGATCCCGGAGCGTTGAGATGACAGATCGTGTGATCCTCGACGGTAACGAGGCTGCTGCCTCTGTCGCCTATCGTGTGAATGAGTTGTGTTCGATCTATCCGATTACCCCGAGTTCGACGATGGCCGAGCTGGCGGACGAATGGTCGGCCCATCAACAGCCGAATGTCTGGGGCACGGTCCCCACCGTGATCGAGATGCAGTCTGAGGCCGGCGCCGCCGGCGCTATGCATGGGGCGCTGCAGGGGGGTGCGCTGTCGACCACCTTCACTGCCTCGCAGGGGCTGCTGCTGATGATTCCCAACATGTACAAGATTGCCGGCGAGCTGACCTCTACCGTCTTCCATGTGGCGGCGCGGTCGCTGGCCACTCAGGGGCTGTCGATCTTCGGTGACCATCAGGACGTGATGGCGGTCCGACAGACCGGTTTCGCCTTGTTGGCCAGCGAATCGGTGCAGCAAGCCCATGACCTGGCGGCGATCGCCCAGCTGGCGACCCTGACCTCCCGGGTTCCGTTCCTGCATTTCTTCGACGGTTTCCGGACTTCGCATGAGCTGAATACCATGCACCGGCTCAGCGACGAGCAGCTGCGCCGGTATCTGCCGGAATCGCTGATTCAGGAGCACCGGCGGCGGGCCCTGTCACCGGAGCATCCGTACATTCGGGGCACCGCGATGAATCCGGACACCTATTTCCAGGCCCGCGAGACCGTCAACCCCTTCTACGCTAAGGTTCCCGGTCTGGTCAGTGAGGCCATGCGAAAATTCGGGGAGCTGACTGGGCGCCATTACCAGTTGGTCAGCTATACCGGTGAACCGGACGCCGAGAGCGTCGTGGTGCTGATGGGGTCGGGTGTTGAGGCCGCCCAGCAGGCGGTCGACTATCTGCGTGCCCAGGGGCGCAAGGTGGGTGTGGTTTCGGTCCACTTGTATCGGCCTTGGCCGGCCGCGCAGGTGTTGGCCGCGATCCCGGCCACGGCGACCCGGATCGCGGTCTTGGACCGGACTAAGGAGCCTGGTTCCGGCGGCGAGCCGCTGTACTTGGATGTGGCGTCGACCCTGGGGGAGGCGTACGCACGGGGAGAGCGGCCGGCTATGCCGACGATCACGGGTGGCCGGTACGGGCTGAGTTCGAAAGAGTTCACCCCGGCGATGGTGGTCGGGATTTTCGACGAGTTGGCGAAGGCTTCACCGCGGCCCCGGTTCACGGTCGGTATCACCGACGACGTGTCGCTGAGCAGCATCGATTATGATCCGCACCTGGATCTGGAATCTCCACAGACCCTGCGTGCAGTCTTCTACGGAATGGGTTCTGACGGCACCGTCGGCGCCAATAAGAACACCATCAAGATCCTCGGCTCAACTCCTCGTAGCAAGAACGAGGGCCCGTTCTTCGCCCAGGGGTATTTCGTGTACGATTCGAAGAAATCGGGTTCCCGTACGGTGTCTCACCTGCGATTCGGGACGCAGCCGATCACGGCTCCGTACTTGGTGACGAAGGCAGGCTTTATCGGCTGCCATCACTGGTCGATTCTGGAACGGGTGGATGTGTTGGAGTTCGCCCGTCCCGGCGCCACTGTGCTGTTGAATTCTCACTATCCGGCCGACGAGGTTTTCGAGCATCTGCCGACCTCGATGCAGCGTAGGATCATCGATCTGGGCCTGCGGTTGTATACGGTCGACGCGAATGAGGTGGCCCGGTCGGCCGGGCTCGGCCGGCGTACTAACACAGTGCTGCAGACTTGTTTCTTTGCGATCTCGGGGGTGTTGCCGCGTGATGCCGCGATCGAGGCGGTGAAGCGGGCGATCACCAAGACGTATGGGAAGAAGTCGGCCGAGATCGTCGCTAAGAACCATGCTGCGGTGGACGCGTCGATTGCCCACCTGCACCAGGTTGAGGTGCCTGGGCAGGTGATTGGTGAGCGGGAACTGATCGCTCCGGTCCCGAATACCGCTCCGGATTTTGTCCGGGAGGTGACTGCCGCGATGCTGACCGGTCGGGGTGACGAATTGCCGGTCTCGGCGTTGCCGGTGGATGGTTCTTACCCGTCTGGTACGACCCAGTTCGAGAAGCGTAATGTCTCGGATATCGTCGCCGAATGGGATTCTGAGCAGTGCATCCAGTGCGGCAACTGCGCTTTTGTCTGTCCGCATGCGGTGCTGCGGGCCAAATACTATCCGACTAGTTCGCTAGAGACGGCCCCAGGGACTTTCCAGTGGGCCCCGCTGAATGCTGCCGGCGTGCCGCAGGGCGCGTACACGCTTCAGGTGTACGCCGAGGACTGCACCGGCTGCGGGTTGTGTGTCGAAGCCTGTCCCGTGAAGCCGCTGCGCAGCCCTGGGCGGAAGGCGATCAATTTGACTCCGCTGGAGGACCGCACCGATGCCAAGACTAATGTGGCCTTCTTTGAGTCGCTGCCGATCAATGACCGGGCCCGGTTGGATTTCGGTACGGTTCGCGGGGCTCAGTTCTTGGAGCCACTGTTCGAATTTTCCGGGGCCTGTGCCGGCTGCGGTGAGACCCCGTATCTCAAGCTGCTGTCGCAGCTGTTCGGGGACCGGGCAACCGTCGCTAATGCCACCGGCTGTTCCTCGATCTATGGCGGAAATCTGCCGACCACCCCGTGGGCGAAGAATGCCCGGGGTCGCGGGCCAGCCTGGTCGAATTCGCTGTTCGAGGACAATGCCGAGTTCGGGCTGGGGTTGCGGTTGGCTGCGGATCTGCACGCGAACCTGGCTCGGACCAGGCTGCGGGATCTGCGTGAATCAGTCGGCGCCGACCTCGCCGATGCGCTGCTGACTGCGCCTCAGGAGTATGAATCGGATCTGGTCCGTCAGCAGGAGCGGGTTGATCGGCTGCGGGCCCGGCTGCGGGAGCTGGAATCTAGTGACGATCCGGAATTGCGCCGCAAGGTCGCCGATCTGGCCTCGGTGGCCGACCATTTGCTGCGTCGCTCGGTATGGATCGTGGGTGGTGATGGCTGGGCGTACGATATCGGTGCCGGCGGCGTCGACCATGTTCTGGCCTCTGGCCGCGACATCAATATCCTGGTGATGGACACCGAGGTGTATTCCAACACCGGTGGCCAGGCCTCGAAGTCGACCCCACTGGGGGCGGTAGCGAAATTCGCCGCGGCCGGTAAGGTGACCAACAAGAAGGACCTGGCGATGCAGGCAATCGCGTACGGCAATGTGTACGTGGCTCGTGTCGCGATGGGTGCTGACCCGCAGCAGACGTTGAAGGCGTTCCGGGAGGCTGAGGCCTATCAGGGTCCGTCGCTGATCATCGCGTACAGCCATTGCATTGCGCATGGCATTGACATGAGCAAGGGGCTGGAGCAGCAGTATCGCGCGGTGAATTCCGGGCATTGGCCGCTGATCCGGTTCAACCCGGTCGTGAAGCGCAGGGGCGGTAATCCGTTCCTGCTGGATTCACCGCGGCCGCGGGTTCCGCTCAAGGAGTACATCTACAACGAATTGCGTTACAAGATGCTGGCTCAGGCCGATCCGGACGAGGCTGAGCGGATGCTCGAGTTGGCTCAGCACACTGTGGATCAGCGGTGGGCCACATACGAGGAGATGGCGACTCGTAATGCCTCGCAGTTCGAGACCGACGCCCGGTAGGGCCGACGAGGGAGGAGACCAAGATGAGGCTGGAAACCACCTACCTGGGCCTGCCGCTGCGCAACCCATTGGTGGCGTCGGCCGGGCCGTTGCAGCAGAGCGTGGACGGGGTTAAGGCGCTCGCCGACGCAGGTGTGGGGGCGATCGTCATGTACTCACTGCTGGAGGAACAGATCCGCGCCGAGCAGGCCCGTCAGATCGAAGTGGAGGAGCAGCAGACTGATTCGTACGCCGAAGCCCTGTCGTATTTCCCAGCGGTGCCGATTAAGGCTCCTGGTTCGGACCCGGTCTCGGCCGGTTATCTGAAGCTTCTGGAACGGGCCGCGAAGGCGGTTGAGGTGCCGGTGATTGGTAGCCTTAACGGTGCCAGTATGGGCGGCTGGATCTCTTTCGCAAAGCGGATGCAGGAGGCTGGAGCGGCCGCTTTGGAACTCAACATCTACTATGTGCCAGGTGATAGCCGAATCCCGTCGGAGGAGGTCGAGAACCGGCACTTGGAAATCCTGGTCGGAGTCAAGGATGCGGTCTCAATCCCGGTCGCGGTGAAGCTCGCTCCGTACTTCTCGTCGTTCGGTGACATGGCCGTCCAGTTGGACCAGCATGGCGCTGATGGCCTGGTGATGTTCAATCGTTTCTTCCAGCCGGATATCGACATCGAGACCATGCAGATGGAGCCTGGGGTCAGCCTGTCGAGCCCGTTGGATGGTCGCCTGCCGCGGACGTGGATCGCCTCGCTGCGGGGCCGGGTGCGAGCTTCGTTGGCCGGCAGCAGCGGTGTCGAGGGCAGCGAGGATGTCGTGAAGTATCTGCTGGCTGGGGCGGATGTAGTGATGACCACCTCCTCGCTGGTCCGCAACGGAGTGAACCACGCCGAGGCCCTGCTGGATGGGCTGCGATCGTGGATGGTTCACAAGGACTTCGCTAGCGTGGATGAGTTCCGTGGAATGTTGGCGTTGCCAGTCGATATCGACGCCGAGCAGTACGAACGACAGGGCTATGTGGTGGCGCTGGAGCAGGCGAAAGCCCGGTACGGGTCACTGGCTGGTCTGTAAGTACACGTCCCAGTCTTTGTCAGTGATCATGGGATCGGGGATGCGCTGCGGAGGACAGCAGTAGCGAATATGGTCCCTTTTGATGGTCGATCTCGGCGATCACGAAGGCGACCAGGGCGGAGGCAATTCGTTCGATCGGTTGGACGATGCTGGACAGGCCGAGCGTCGCCGTGATGGGGCTGTCGTCGAAACCGAAGATCGAGTGAGCCGGGTCGAAACCGGAAATCGGATTGTCCTGCAGGTCGTTGACCACGCCCAAGGTCAGCGCGTCGCCGGAGCAGATCACTGCGGTGGCCCCGTTTTCCCGTAGCCGTGCCATGGCCTGGCGGCCTTCGCTGACCCCACCGCGGACTGTTCGGTCGAGTCGGTCCAGGTCGGGCTGGTCCAGTTTGGCGTCGATGGTGGCCATTGCTTGTCGCCAGGCAACCTGTCGTTCGACGGTACTGGCGGCTTGCTTCCAGCCGAGGAAGCCGATCTGCTCGTGTCCCAGGTGGCGCAGGTGGCGGATGGCCTCCACGATCCCGGTCGTATTGTCGATATCCACCCAGGAGTAGTCGGCGCCGTCGTACCGGGGCCGTCCGAAGGTCACGAACGGGACCTGAGCCTCCTGTAGCCTCCGAGGCCGCTGGTCACCGAAATCGACACGGGTGAGGATCGCGGCGTCGATCGCGGCCGAGTCGTACAGGTATTGGATCGTCTTGATCTCCTCCCGCTGATTGGTGGCGGTGAACAGGAGCGGGCGGTATTCATACTGCTCCAGGGACTCGGTCGTGGCGTGGAGCAGTCGCTGCATGATCTCTCCGCGGCTCCCGTCGGGTACTGGTACCAGCCGGATCGCCACGGTGTACGAGCGTCTGGTCCGCAAGGCACGAGCGATCGCCGAGGGGCGGTAGCCGGACCGGTCGATGTGAGCCTGTACCCGTTCTCGAGTCTCCTGTCCGACCAGGTGCGGAGCGTTGATGACGTTCGACACGGTCTGGCGCGATACCCCCAGTTCCTGGGCCAGGCTCAGCAGAGTTGGGCGACGCCTGAGGTCGCTCTTGGTCATGAAATACCCCCATCGTGGATCAAATGATGGGGGTACGAACCAGGATAGCCGGAGAGGGTCCAGACAGACGACCCACGGCAGTTTGAAGGACATTTTCACTATTTGATCGTGCAAATCCTCGCTAGAGCGACCTTCAATGGAGCCCGGTCTTAGAGACCGGGAATACCGGAGGATAACCGAAGCGGCCGGCGGGGCGGCCGGAGCTGCAATGGAGCCCGGTCTTAGAGACCGGGAATACGCCCGCAGCGGGGCAGCAGGGGCCGGTGAGCGGGGGCTGCTGCAATGGAGCCCGGTCTTAGAGACCGGGAATACTCGCCTGCTGGCGACTGGTCGTTCTTCGGCTGAATGGCTGCAATGGAGCCCGGTCTTAGAGACCGGGAATACCTCGATCTCGTCGCGGGTGATGGTCACGGTGTTCTTGCTGCAATGGAGCCCGGTCTTAGAGACCGGGAATACGTCGCGACGTCGAAGGCCGCAAGAGCCCGCGATTTCGCTGCAATGGAGCCCGGTCTTAGAGACCGGGAATACCAAACGCTGGTAGAGCTGTGTGCGCACGACACAGCGGCTGCAATGGAGCCCGGTCTTAGAGACCGGGAATACGGCGGGGGCTTTCCCATGCCCGGCCACAGGGATCGTGCTGCAATGGAGCCCGGTCTTAGAGACCGGGAATACTCCCCGGCGTCGAGCCCCGCCGGCTGGTCCAGAGGCTGCGCGCTGCAATGGAGCCCGGTCTTAGAGACCGGGAATACGGAATGCCGCCGCCGCCGCCCGGCGTGCGGTGGGCTGGCTGCAATGGAGCCCGGTCTTAGAGACCGGGAATACGGGTGGTTGGCGATCCTGATTGGTCAGCCTAGCGCCCGCTGCAATGGAGCCCGGTCTTAGAGACCGGGAATACGGTTCTACGCTCGGATCGACCGCGGCGGAACGCGTGCTGCAATGGAGCCCGGTCTTAGAGACCGGGAATACACGCGGTTGACACTCTCAACGCCACAGCACATATCGCTGCAATGGAGCCCGGTCTTAGAGACCGGGAATACCGGGTCGATCCACGCCTTCGATGTTGATGTAGTCGGGCTGCAATGGAGCCCGGTCTTAGAGACCGGGAATACGCTGGTCCACGACCGCGGCGGGGCGACGATCGACCAGCTGCAATGGAGCCCGGTCTTAGAGACCGGGAATACGCCCAGGCAACGGAGGCCTCAGTCAACGTCAAATATGCTGCAATGGAGCCCGGTCTTAGAGACCGGGAATACCCTGGGCCGGCGCCATGACAGCTGTCATGGCAGCAGCTGCAATGGAGCCCGGTCTTAGAGACCGGGAATACCACTCGGGATCAAATCCCCGTCTAGGGTTTTCGCTGGCTGCAATGGAGCCCGGTCTTAGAGACCGGGAATACAACCGCAGCCTGGCTGTACGGCGAGGTCCACCACCTAGCTGCAATGGAGCCCGGTCTTAGAGACCGGGAATACCGGCCGATCCATCCAGCCCCGGCCGGAGCGTGCCCTGCTGCAATGGAGCCCGGTCTTAGAGACCGGGAATACCTGCAATTCCTCGGCGGCCACGCATTCGTCGGAACCCGCTGCAATGGAGCCCGGTCTTAGAGACCGGGAATACCAAGGCGGGTGATGCGCTCGATTCGGTGCGGAATCTCGCTGCAATGGAGCCCGGTCTTAGAGACCGGGAATACAGGAGCTGCGCGAGATCATGGATCGCATGCCGGGGTGGCTGCAATGGAGCCCGGTCTTAGAGACCGGGAATACGTTTGACCTCGTCAGGCTGCACCGTTTCGGTGAGTTGGCTGCAATGGAGCCCGGTCTTAGAGACCGGGAATACCGGTCATCTCGGGATCGTGGTCCAAGCCGGCCCGGCGACGCTGCAATGGAGCCCGGTCTTAGAGACCGGGAATACCCGGCCGATCCATCCAGCCCCGCCCGGAGAGGTCCCTGCTGCAATGGAGCCCGGTCTTAGAGACCGGGAATACGCCGGCACAGAGAGGAAAAAATGAGCACCACAACCCAGCTGCAATGGAGCCCGGTCTTAGAGACCGGGAATACCACCCGGTCCAGAGGCGAGTGCAGCCCCAGCCACCAGCTGCAATGGAGCCCGGTCTTAGAGACCGGGAATACCCGGCGTCCACCCCTCGGACCACATTAGCCGGGGTTGCTGCAATGGAGCCCGGTCTTAGAGACCGGGAATACTGCTGCCCGCCGTACGGGCCGGATCCCGACTGACATGCTGCAATGGAGCCCGGTCTTAGAGACCGGGAATACTCGCTGTCGCCCCCATCATCCGAGCTGTGGATAGTCCGCTGCAATGGAGCCCGGTCTTAGAGACCGGGAATACAAGCATGAGACCATACGGCAGACGAGGCGGCAGGCCTGCTGCAATGGAGCCCGGTCTTAGAGACCGGGAATACGGGCTGGCACGATCTACGCTGCCAACCGGTGGTGATCAGCTGCAATGGAGCCCGGTCTTAGAGACCGGGAATACAGGGCCGGGGCGACTCCCAGAAAGGAACTCAAAAAATGCTGCAATGGAGCCCGGTCTTAGAGACCGGGAATACTTTGCTATACTGTACGGCAACAGTTGGAAACTGGAGTGGCTGCAATGGAGCCCGGTCTTAGAGACCGGGAATACGAGCAGGTGCTCATGTATCTGCTCTCGACAAACCACCGGCTGCAATGGAGCCCGGTCTTAGAGACCGGGAATACCTAGGGGTGCTGCTGCACCACCAGTTGATGGGCGAGCTGCAATGGAGCCCGGTCTTAGAGACCGGGAATACGGCGCGCTCCCGTCGCGCCGGTCACCACGCAGTAGTGCTGCAATGGAGCCCGGTCTTAGAGACCGGGAATACGGTGCCGTCCATGGCCTCGGCGGCGGGCAGCTCGTAGCTGCAATGGAGCCCGGTCTTAGAGACCGGGAATACACGACCCGGTCGACGACGCGGGGGTCTGGGGTCATGGCGCTGCAATGGAGCCCGGTCTTAGAGACCGGGAATACCCCCTGCAGGGCTGGCATCTGTGTGTCAGTGTAGCAGCTGCAATGGAGCCCGGTCTTAGAGACCGGGAATACAACCGTTCCCGGCTCGCGTCGGTCGAACAGAAGATCGCTGCAATGGAGCCCGGTCTTAGAGACCGGGAATACCTGCAGGCCAAGAACCGTACCTTGACGTGGCTGCTGGCTGCAATGGAGCCCGGTCTTAGAGACCGGGAATACGACAGCTCTCCCAGACCGTAAGGATCGCGATCCGTGACCACTGCTGCAATGGAGCCCGGTCTTAGAGACCGGGAATACGTGATGGGGCCGGTAGTCTGATTGGTATCCACGTAGCTGCAATGGAGCCCGGTCTTAGAGACCGGGAATACCATTTTGCTTGCTCCGACAGGTGCGGGCATGTCATTATGCTGCAATGGAGCCCGGTCTTAGAGACCGGGAATACGCGGTAAAAGTAGGATTAAGGGAGCCTCCGAACAGCGCTGCAATGGAGCCCGGTCTTAGAGACCGGGAATACCATGGCTGTATCGTGGAGGAAAGCATCATGACGATGCTGCAATGGAGCCCGGTCTTAGAGACCGGGAATACATGTCGCGAATGGTCCGATGAACATTCGCATATATAGCTGCAATGGAGCCCGGTCTTAGAGACCGGGAATACGGCCGCCGAGCAGGGCGACCACCACACACAGCAGGTTAGCTGCAATGGAGCCCGGTCTTAGAGACCGGGAATACACGCCGGCGGAACGTACTCATCGCGTTCAGGAACGGAGCTGCAATGGAGCCCGGTCTTAGAGACCGGGAATACGGCCTGGTCCGCGACGAAGAGCCGGAGGAGAGCTACCACGCTGCAATGGAGCCCGGTCTTAGAGACCGGGAATACTGTGCGTGCGTGCGTGTGTGCGTGTGCGTGTGTGTGGCTGCAATGGAGCCCGGTCTTAGAGACCGGGAATACAGCGGGAGCGATGGGGGGGGTTGCGCGAGGCCTATCGGCTGCAATGGAGCCCGGTCTTAGAGACCGGGAATACGAGCGCCGGACCGCGAGCTGGTGCCCCCGCCTCATGGCGCTGCAATGGAGCCCGGTCTTAGAGACCGGGAATACCCCCGGATTTGCACACCGGATATCCGATGTGCTACACTGCTGCAATGGAGCCCGGTCTTAGAGACCGGGAATACAAGGCGCCCCCGAATGGGGCGCCGAGGCGCTAAACACGCTGCAATGGAGCCCGGTCTTAGAGACCGGGAATACTACCCCCTGAACCAGCATCCCAATACCACGGCGAACCCGCTGCAATGGAGCCCGGTCTTAGAGACCGGGAATACTTGCTGTTGGCGACGAGCGAGGACCAGACCGGCAAGCTGCAATGGAGCCCGGTCTTAGAGACCGGGAATACCCCGAGTAGTGAACGCCGTCCACCACCAGGTAGCAGTGCTGCAATGGAGCCCGGTCTTAGAGACCGGGAATACCCGGCATGGGCTGCTGTGCGCGCACAACGCAGGCTTCGCTGCAATGGAGCCCGGTCTTAGAGACCGGGAATACCATGCGACGCCCCGGCCAGGGCGCACATCACACCCAGGCTGCAATGGAGCCCGGTCTTAGAGACCGGGAATACTGGCTTCGAGAGCCACTACCACCTGCGGAAGATGCCGGCTGCAATGGAGCCCGGTCTTAGAGACCGGGAATACCGTCGAGTCAGGTCAGGCAGTATGCCGCCGCTGCGGCTGCAATGGAGCCCGGTCTTAGAGACCGGGAATACGACATGAAAACCGCCGAGAAAATGGCCGTCGACAAGCTGCAATGGAGCCCGGTCTTAGAGACCGGGAATACGCGATGCCGTGTAGAACCCACACAGCGTCGGACGCGAGGCTGCAATGGAGCCCGGTCTTAGAGACCGGGAATACCGCCGCACGCCCGATGGGCGGCCGTTGCCGGATGTCGCTGCAATGGAGCCCGGTCTTAGAGACCGGGAATACTGGGTCCGGCTGGGCTGGCTACGGCCCGGCAGGTCCTGCTGCAATGGAGCCCGGTCTTAGAGACCGGGAATACCCCAAGGGCCGCAGACAGCCCGCTTGGGGGTATGGAGCTGCAATGGAGCCCGGTCTTAGAGACCGGGAATACAGCGCGGCCGCTGCCAGCCGCTGCCGGGGCGCCTCGCTGCAATGGAGCCCGGTCTTAGAGACCGGGAATACGATCTTTGACCGCAGCCCGGCCATCAGTGAGTACGTGGCTGCAATGGAGCCCGGTCTTAGAGACCGGGAATACGTCCCAAATTCTGAGGCCGCGTGACAACCCCGTTATTGCTGCAATGGAGCCCGGTCTTAGAGACCGGGAATACTCGGCTCCTACGGGCCGGGCAGTCGACAGCCGGGTCGGCTGCAATGGAGCCCGGTCTTAGAGACCGGGAATACCTGCTGGGGGTGCTACTGCACCACCAGCTGATGGGTGCTGCAATGGAGCCCGGTCTTAGAGACCGGGAATACACCGCCCCCCGCACCATGCTATGATTACTACATCACTGCTGCAATGGAGCCCGGTCTTAGAGACCGGGAATACTCGGCGTTTACAAGCCGTCGGAGTTCAATGAAGTTGCTGCAATGGAGCCCGGTCTTAGAGACCGGGAATACGGCTCGACGCAAAACCCGCTGCTGGCTACTAGTCTTGCAGGCCTTCGCGAGCGCTGTCAACCGGCCCTCGGTCAGGGGGCGGCGGGGGCGCCTGCCGGAGGGGGTAAACATGGCTCTGACTAGGGGGCGAGCGGTGCTGCGACGAGCCCTGAGGACCTCAGCCCTCGCTAGACGATCTGGACTCCTCGCTGGGGCAGCGGCGCGTGCGGGCCGACGAAGGTGAAGCGGTTCTCTCCCGGATCGCCTAGGTCGACGATTACGACCGAATCTTCAGCCAGGTTCATGATCTGCTCCCCAGAGGATCTTAGATGAATGAGTTCAGTCTTATTCAGATCGCAGATGAACACAGAGTACTGAAGACGATCCCCATGAGACTCCATGAGTTTGCAAATTCTCCGGAGTCGACTGGGCTCCCTGATGTCGTAGGCAATCAGGTAGCGTCTTCGCCGCGTCTTCATCTAGTCACCATAGCAGTGTAGTGGTCGAGTTCGCCGAGCATAACCGCCCCCAGGATGCGAGCCTGGATGTCCATTACCCTGCGATAGGATGCCTTATAGCCGAACTGTGGATGAGTGATCTCTTGATCCAACCGTCGCTCATACGCCCTCAAGACTGCCTTCCTGCCACTTGCCTCGAGCATGCAGCCACCGGCTCTGCTACGGAAATCATGCGGCCCGACCTCGCCGTTGTTCAGGACCTGAATCACGACACTTTCGGAAATGAGTGATCGAAACTCCTCGGCTAAATCCAGCGCCAAGGCTGGTCTTCCGAACCGAGGGCGATGGAAGACTCCATAGTACGGATCGAATCCGATACCCAGCAGTACTGTCGTCAGATCCTTCGTCAGAAGCGAGTAGCAGAACGAGAGTAGCGTATTAACTGGATCGGGAGGCGGGCGTCGCTTTCGTCCGCTCTCGGAAAATCCCGACACGTCTACCCGGCAGCCGGCCCCGACCATGGACGGGAAACCGCCGAAGTACAGTCGCGCTGCGGTTCCCTCGAGACCAAGAAGCTGCTGGGCGGACTCTGCCTCGGCGGCTTGCACCGCCAACCGCTTCAGCTGGTCATCGATCCGAGCCACCTCACTACGACAGTTGCGACGCAGCAGCGTACGACTATTACGAATCTTGCCTGAAATCATACAGCGAGCGATCTGCAGCTGCTGGTCCTCAGACATTCGGAACTGTGCGATCCGTAGATCGACATTCTTGCCGGGAAGCCCCTCAGCCACCCCTGCGAACCAGCCGCCGTAGCTGAACCACAGGACCGGGATCTCCCGCGACATCAGTTCACGAACCGCCTGCGACGACACCGTCACGTTACCGAAAACGCAAACCTGGCTGACGTCGATCAGACGGTAGCTGGCCTTCAGATCCCCCTCAACCCTCACCTCGAGCCGTTCGTGCCGAATGCCCACCACGCAGCCTTGCACCGTGACGTACACCGGACGATTCTCAGGATCTGGAGCCATCAACCGCTTCAGCGGATGACGTTCCCGAGCCGGTATCTGCAGGGCTTCGATTTCGTCGGGCAGACAGATCCCCACCAGAGAACACCGCGGACAACGGTTGCTGTGCCGCAACGGTGGCGGCGCTACCGGATCCGCCGCCACCTGCCAGGCCTGCGCCACCAGTGTCGAGATTTCCTCTAGTGCGGTTTCGTCTACCGCAATCTGGACCCGCTGCCGGGTCTCCCCGTACCAGATTTCTGCCCGGTCCACGGCGTAACCCGCCTCTTGCAGCAAGAGGGCCTGCGTCAGCAACTGGACCCGGTCCGCCGGCCATGCATGACCGTTCTTGTCGGGATGCCCCTTCTTATAATCGACCGGAATGACGCTGCCCTGCTCGCCACCCTCCACCAGGTCCAGCTTCGCTACGAGCCCCAGCCGCGGCGATGACAACGACACCGACCGCGCGACCCTACCGGCCCAGGCCTCAGACCGGTCCGGCAGATCACCCGTCTCCCGGTCAACATTCCGGTGCAGGTACAGCCCCTCTTCCACATCATCACTGGTCTGGAAACGCTGCTGAACCCATTGCAGGTGAAATCGCCGTGGACAGTAGACGAAGTCGTTCAGCATCCGGGCCGGGATCATCTCGGGAAGCCCCGGCAGGTCCGGGCGCGGATCGTTCATGAGACGACCGCCAGTACGCCAGCTGACTTCCCTCCTGGGCTCGGCCACCGCCTTGCCCGGCACACATGGACGATGCCCAGCAGTCGAAGCATGCCCTGATCGACATCGTCCCATCCGCCTGCAAGAGCGGGATGCTCGACGAGTGCCTTGACCGCATCAGGCCCCAACGGCTCCTGCCACAACGGGAGCCGTAGCTCCCATCGCTGGCGCCTTCCTTCCGGGAACCGGTGCCATCCGCTGCTGTGCGGATGCGACGAGTCCGCGGTCGTGGTCCACAGCGGGTACGACATCAGCGCCAGCCAGGTGGCGCCCGGAACCCCCCGCATCTGCGGCTCACCCCGGCCATCGTCGCCGCTGCCCCAAACAGCTCGGCTATCGAGGTACTCACCCGTCACCCCCCGCACCCGGCGCCAGCCCGTCAGGGCCTGTCTCAGGTAGTCCGGCGTGGAACGCACCAGCTCCAGTGGTTTGGCGAGCATGGTGCCCATCGACTGGCCCCCGGCCGGCGCCGTGTACTGGCTGATGGCGACTTTCCCCTTCGAGTCGAGGGCCAGGTCCGTGACCAGCGACCCCAGCCAGCCACGAACCGTGGCAGCCTCCTTCGGCTGGTTCGTGAAGAAGCTCGACCCGAGGCGATACAGCTCATCTGGGGGCACCCGCAACCGGTCTGGGGAAGCTCCTGGCGGTGGGAAATCTCTCGGCCCACCGGGAACCAGCACCCCGTCCGGCGTCTCCTCGTCGACGATCCGGGTCAGCTCGGCCACCACCTCATCGACCGAGGTCAGTGACGATTCCAGCACCGGTGACCGGTCCAGCGGATCCCACCGCAGGCGGCTCTGGTCGTCGACGAAGTCCCGCACCAGCCGCAGGGTCCCGATCGCGGCCAGGATGGCGAGCGGTGAATCCCCGACGAGCGCGGGGAAGGTGATCTGGTTCATGATCCCTCCGATGAGACAGTCATGTCGGCGCAGCGCAGGACGGCCTCCAGCAAGGCCAGGCCCCACCTGCCGTATCGGGCGTTGAGTGAGGCGAACCGGTCGGCGTCGCTCAGGCGTACCCCGATCGGAAGCTGCGCCTGGACGTCGACGTCGGCGATGGTCGCGTCCAGGCTGTGCTTGCCCCGGTCGTCGACAGGCGGCAGCAGCGGCCGGGCGTGACCATGGTGGCTTGCTACCAGGTGACGTACGAGATCCTCGTCGCCCGGGTACGGCTCGGGCAGTCCACCCAGATGGGCGGCGACGATCGCCTCAGACCAGGCTTCGTGTCGGGCTCCCCGAGGCATTCCGCTCAGCTGTGCGGCACGCCGGTGCGCCATGCGATCCCCGGGCGCCATCCCAGACTTGGCTAACGGCTCGTCGGCCAGCTCGGCGGCGATCGCGCTGCCCGCGAAGAGCATCGCCTGGAATCGCGGGTCCACCTTCCCGAGATCATGCCACCGCGCGGCGTCCACCACCATCTGAGACAGGTCCTGCGGCAGGCCCAGGTTGGCGGCGATCTGGGCTGCCCGCTCAGCCACCGCAGCCAGGTGTGTTGCGAGGCTCACCCGCTGACGCAGGCTGGAGCTGTCCGCGGTGGTGCTCTCGTCGACCTCCTGCCAGTCCGCCGTCGCGCAGACCGTACGAAGGACTGGCATGCCGGCCTCCTCGTACAGGGCCCCCGGAGTCCGCCGTGCCGTGCTGGTCAGCACCAGCTCACCCCTACCGACCATCTGCCGAAGCTGGTCCAGGTCGGCATGGGTCCACCGGCTGTCGCGGTTGGGGGCCGGTTCGGAGCCCAGCCACCTCACCACGGTCTCGACCAGCTGGGTACAGATCTCCCCTCGATCCTGCGGGTCATCGGCGTTTCGCCAATCCGCCACCAGCCCGGTCAGCCCGGCCGGTTCCGGCAGCCCCAGCCGACCGGCCAGGCCGGCATCCAGCCGCAACGAGACCACACCGCGACGCAGCGCAGCCAGCTCGGCAAGGTCACGGACCGGGTCAGTGCTCAGCGGGGCCCATCCGAACCGGTCCAGCCCGCCCATCTGTGTGGGCGCAACCACCAGGTCACCGGGACGTAGCCCCTCAGCCGCGACCCACTCCCAGTCAGCGTCCCCACGGCGCCGCAGGACCCGTCTGACGGAATCGGTGTCGGCGAATGGGATGTCGCCGTCCAGGTCGTCGTCCAGGTCGGCGATCGACGAGGCCTTCTCGGCCAGCCAGGCCCGTGCCGCACTGATGCTGATCTCCACACACTCCTCGCTGCGCACCGGAATCGCCTCGACCATGGCTGCGGCCTCGGCAGCCGGCAGTGGTTCTTCCCCGCCATCGACCAGCAGCCCATCGCGCCAGACGATGGTGACGGGAGCCGTCGACCGGTCGATACCATGCAGGTACGGGGCCAGCGGCGGGTCGTTCGTCGGCGCTGGGCTGGTCCGTACCCAGGCATCGAGGTGAGCCGGCAGCAGCAGCGGGATCGCCGGGCGAGGAGACGTCAGCTCGTCCGGGACCTGCAGCCGTCGCAGCGCCAGCGCAGACACGTCAAGCGGAGCCATCTGTCGCAGGAAGTTGGCCGTCGCGATCTTGGCCGCCCCGTAGACCGGCGGCTCCTTGGCGCCGTCCTCGACCACGATAATCGGGGCCTGGTCGTACACGCCGCGCCGATTCACCCGTCCGATGCGCTGCACCAAGGCGTCCCACGAGGCGGTCTCGGTCACCATCGCGGTGGCATCAAGATCAATGCCGACCTCGATGGTCTGGGTGGCGACCAGGATCGCAGCAGTCTTATCCGTAGCCTCGCGCCCGGCCCCGAACAGGGCGATCACGTCGTCTGTGATCGGCTCCCGATCGAGTGGGCGCGAACGACCCGTCAGCAGCAACGTCTCAGCGCCGTGAGAACGCCGGCTCTTTGCCAGGGCCGCATGGACCTCGCGGGCCCGGTCGACCGTGTTGCACACCACGAGCACCCGCTGGCCGGGGTCGGCCGCCAACGTGGTGGCCTGGCCCGCCAGGTCCTTGATGGCGGCCTTCTCCGAGGAGTCGAGCAGCGTCACCTGCTTGGGTGCGTGGAGACGTCGTCTCGACACCGGGTCGCTGAGGTGAGCAGCTTCATCGAAGGGCGCCACCCACCCGTCGGGGTGCTCGGCGTTGGTGGCGCTGAGGTAGATCACCGAGGTAGCCGGTAGCTTCAGGGCCGCGCTGGTGTCCAGCTTCCGGGCCGTATCCAATGACGCGGCGAAGGCCTGGGCCACATGCGCCTCGTCGATCATCACCACCGAATCAGTGCCGACCAGCGCCGCATCGATCGACCGTCGCCTGGGGCTCACCCCGTAGCCCCGGAAGAACAGTCGGCTTCCGACCTGGTCCACGGTCCCGGTCACGATGGCTGGCAGATCCGGGCGCGGCAGCCAGGCAGCATCCCAGGTCACCCCGCCGCGCATCTTCACCACTTGCAGCGCCGGTTCCGACGACGCTGCCCCGGACAGCCGGCGTAGCCTCGTGGCAACATCCGCGCACACCGTGCCAGGTTCCGCAGCGGCCAGCGCGGCAGCGATCCGCCGTCCATGCTCCTCGGCCTGGTCGACGACGATCCGGCGGTCTACCACCAGGTAGATCCGTCGCCGTCCCAACCCGGCCGGGGCTTGCCCGCCCGAGCTCAGCGCCAGCAGGAAGACCGCCACGTCCAGCATCGACGTCTTCCCCAGCCCGGTCGGAATATCAATCATGGCCGGCCAAGTGCCCCGCTCGACGGCCGCTGCCACCACCGCCGACTGCCAGGGGAAGGGCGCATACCCGTGCACCTCGGTCAAGAAACGTTCAAAGTCGTCGACCCTCATCGTTGGCCTTCCTCGTGTTCGGGGGCGAACAATCCGACGCCGAAATAGCGACCCGCGCCCGCCAACAGCGGACCCCGGACTGGCCTGTCGAAAGCCACCCGGACGTGCCGGAAGAGCCGCCCCCGACAGCGCCTCGGCAGTTGCTTCGGCGTGAGCTGCACCGCTGCCTGGGTCAGCGGCTGCCTGCTGACGGTGATCTCCCGCGGGGCCGGCAGACCAGCCTGGACCAGGCAGGCCGCTGCCGCCCGCTCCACGTCACCGTCCTTGGGGAACCGATCCAGCACCAACGGCGTCACCGACACCCAGGTCCGCGACGGCCTGACCCAGCGTTCGACGGTGGCGCTACGCGGCAGCGGGTCATCCGGTGCGTACTGAAGCTCGAACGTGCCAGGCAGCCCAGGTACGTACAACTGGACGTTGCGCGTCGGGTCAGCGCCGAGCAGCCCCCGCAGGATCCGGCGCCGCTCGGCTCGGTCTAACCCGGGGATCGCGATCGCCAGCGCTATCAGCTGCCCGTCGGCGTGCTCGTAACCACTGAACGGCAGGCCCAGGTAGGCGACATGCGGGACGCCGGGCAGCCCATGGCCGTGCAGGGCGGGCGGCAGCGGTTCCGCAGTCTGGCTCATCACCTTGTGCCGCAGGGCCTGGGTGAAACGGGCCACTAGGTTTCCCGGCGGTCGTTGCCCAACGAACCGGATGATCACCAGATCCGGATATGCGGATTCGACGGGCTCCGGGGGCGGCTCCTCGACGACCGGCTGGGCCTTCCGATAGGTTCGCCGAGAACGAGCATCTGCCGCCTGCCAGGCCGGCTGGTCCACCTCGTACAGCGCTCTCAGCTCTTCCAGGTAGCCGGGGTACGGGACCCGGATCGTGCAGGTCCCCGGTCCCGGGCCGGCCGGTTCGTACGTCGTCAGACCCGGCAACGGCTCCGGGTCGCGCACCCGGCTGAAGATCAAGACCGCCGGGGAGGTGGACCGGCCCAGGTACGGCACCCGTCGTGCCAGCCGGTCCAGCTGCTGGAGCGTCTCGTCGTCGACGTCGCCGTCGGCCCAGTCGAACTGCACCCGACAGCTGTGCGGCAGGCTACTGACCCGCTGCTTCCAGGCATTGGTGCGAGCCTGGGTGGCGCTCTTGAGTGAGCGCTTGTCTGTCACCACGGCATTCGTCACCACATAGGCTCGGGCATGCCGCTGCCCCGCCGCCGAGGCGTGGATTCGCGGCGGGTCCAGACGCTCCAGCAGGGCCAGGGCCCCCAGGTCATCGTCACCGGCCACCGCGCGCAACGCGGCGAACACGCGGGCCGGATGCGGAGGCCACTCCGTCTGGCGAGGGTCCTCGCCGCCGGCGTCGTAGCGTCCGCTCAGCAGGGTGATGTCGAGACGGACCGGCATCTCAGTCTCCCGACGAGTCGGCCTTGGTCAGGCTGAAATCCAGGGCATGACCCAAGGCCTTGGACGCGGTCAGTTCGATCGTTTCCAGGTGCAGGTCGACCCCCGCTTCTTGGGCGGACGTCATCGCCTCCCGGAACAGGGCGATGGCCTGCTCCGGTGACAGGGTGAACTCCTCGGTGATCCCGCCACGACCCACCCACTCCAGCCGCTCCGATTGCACCACCAGGTCGCAGCCGCTGCGCAGCCACAGCCCAGCGTCACCGAAGGCGAGCCGGTCACCCAGCAGGCTCATCGCCGCCAGCAGAACCTGGGCCGCGGCCACCGCCTTGGCGTTGAGCGAGCCGAACCGCAGCCGCCGGGTGGCGCTCAGGCTGAGGATCGCGATCCGGCTGGCCTCGGAGATGGTGACCCCACCGTGAGCCGGATTCGGCGCGATGTTGCCGTGCCCGATCTCGCTCAACTTGGCGTCGGCCTTCTTCGCTGCCGTCGGTGCGTACGACCACTCGTCACCTTCACCGCTACGCGAGCCCGTGAGGTTGGCCGGATCCATACGGCCGGCCTTGCGGCTGCCTAAGGCCGGGTTCCAGCCGATGATCTCGCTGCTGTACAGGCGTGGGAACTTCGCCTGCCGCCCCTTGCGGTGGCTGTTCCATCCCCCGTACACCAGGGTCCCTGGGTCATGCCGGAGTAGGGCGGTGGCATCGTCCAGGGAGGCGGCCTGGATCGCCTGGCCGACGTCCGTACGGTCGAACTTCACCCCGTCGAGCAGCGAGTCTCGCCAATAGGCGTCGAAGACCCGGTGTGGGGCCTCAAGCCCGGTCAACTCAAACTCGGCCGCCCCCTCGTGGCGCAGCCGCAGCATCGGCAACGCGATCTCGCCGCGGCGCCACGCCGCCGCGATCGACTCCTCGCAGCGGTTGGCCTGCGACGGGACCTGATCCAAGACGACGGCCTCGGTCTCCTGCCCGTCGCCGGCCCGGCGGGTCTCAAACAGGTACGGCGAACGATCATCGTTCTGGGTGGGGAAGGTAGGAGGGAAGATCCGCGCTCCTGGCCCGCCGCTGGGCTGATAGGTCACGCTGATCCGAGCGGCGGCCCACTCCGGATCGCCTAGCTTTGCTCCCAGGGCACTGAGTGACAATGCGGTCATGACGGAATCCTTTCTGCCAGGACAGCGATCAGCCCCGTAGCTGATCGTGGCGGGCACCCCTGAGTCGAGGCCTGGCTGAACACCCGCAGACAATGGTGGCAGCCCCCTCTGACAGTTTCATGGAAACCGGATCATTCGCCTGTATCGCTCTCAACCCGGCAGGCAGGAGAGGCAGGGATATGAGAGGAATCTCCACCTGTTGGATTTTTCCGGCGCCGAGAGGCAGTCTGGACCTACAACGCCCTGATGCGCAGGGGCCACAGATAACCCGGACAGTGACGAGGTTCTCGAGGCTTGGGGGAGTCTCGTGGCCGTCCTCCGGGGGCGGGTGCCGGGTGCCGCCCGCGGTTCGACACCGCGGGTTGGCGCCCGGTACTGTATTCACCTGGCTGTCGCCGCCTGGCGATCTGGCCATCGCATCGCCCTCCTGCCACGGGAACGACCCGCGGCCGCCGAGACCAGAGGAGGTGGAGTTCAGCGCATGCGCACGTACGAAGTCATGGTGATCGTGGACCCGGACGTGGACGACCGTCAGGTCCCCGCCCTGATCGATAACCATTTGAAGACCGTCACCGACAACGGTGGGGTGGTCGACAACACCGAGATCATGGGCCGCCGACGCCTGGCGTACCGGATCAAGAACACCTCGGATAACACCTTCAAGTTGGAAGGTGTGTATGTGGTCTGCAACCTGACTGCTGAGCCGAGCGTGGTCGCCGAGCTGCACCGTCGACTCACCCTCGACGACAAGATCCTGCGTAACAAGGTCTTCCGTCCCGAAGCGCCATGATCGGTGGCCTGTGGACAGCCGTACCGCCATCCACAGATGCCGCAATCGTCTGGTGGATCGACCCAGCCTGTAGCAGGCTGGCCGGACCACCACAGATCAGACTGGAGGATTCATGGCAGGCGAGACACCCATTACGTTGATCGGTAACCTGACCGCCGACCCGGAACTGACCTTCACCCCGACCGGGGTAGCGGTCGCGAAGTTCACGGTGGCCTCGACCCCGCGCCAGTTCGACCGCAACACCGGCGAGTGGCGCGACGGGGAGACGATGTTTCTCACCTGCGAGGTCTGGCGCCAACACGCCGAAAACGTGGCCGAGTCCCTGCAGAAAGGCAACCGGGTAATCGTGGCGGGCCGGCTCAAGCAGCGCTCGTACGAGAACCGTAACGGGGAACGTCGTACGGTGTACGAGGTGGACGTCGACGAGATCGGCCCCGCCTTGCGCTACGCGACCGCCCAGGTCACCCGCGCCAGCAGCGGCGCCGGCGGCTGGTCGTCAAACCGCCCGAGTTCTGCTGCTTCAGGCGACGGTGGCTATCGCGGCGGCGGCTCCCCGAGCCGTTCCAGCGACACCAGTGACCCGTGGGCCCAGGCCCAGTCCGACGAACCCCCGTTCTGATCGCCCCTTTTCCCAACCAGGCACATTCCGGCACCAAGCCGGGCTCAGACAAGGAGAGCACCACAATGGCCTCGCAGCGCAAGTCTGTGAACAAGAAGAAGATCGTGCCGATGAAGTCGGTACGGATCGGCCGCGTCGACTACAAGGACGTCCAGACGCTCCGCAAATTCATCTCCGAGCGCGGCAAGATCCGCGCCCGCCGGGTGACCGGGCTGTCGGTCCAGGACCAGCGCAAGGTCGCCACCGCCATCAAGAATGCCCGCGAGGTAGCCCTGCTGCCGTACGCGTCGACGGCGCGCTGACAAGGAGCAATGTACGATGAAGCTGATTCTCACTGCCGCCGTGAGCAAGCTCGGAGTGGCCGGCGACGTCGTCGACGTCAAGCCGGGCTACGGGCGTAACTACCTGCTGCCGCAGGGCTACGCGATCACCTACACCAAGGGCGCCGAGAAACAGATCGAAGGCATCAAACGGGCCCGTGACGCCCGCGAGATCCGCGGCGTTGAGCACGCCCAGCAGGTCCGCGAGCAGCTCGAGGCCCTGTCGGTGACCTTGCCGGTACGGGCCGCCGGGTCTGAGACCGGCTCCAAGCTGTACGGTGCGGTCACCGCCGCCGACATCGTGTCCGCGGTGAAGTCCGCCGGCGGCCCGGCGCTGGACAAGCGTTCGGTGGTCTTTGCCAAACGGATCCGCAGCGTGGGGACCCACACCGTGGGGATCAAGCTCCACGAGGCGGTCACCGCCCATATCCCGGTGGTCTTGTCGCCCGCCTGATCTGCTCATCAGACAACCGGCCCCGTACGCTGCGACGTACGGGGCCGGCCGGGTTCTGAGGTCAGGCCTGGTCGGCCTGGATCGATTCCACCGTGTCGAGTACCGCCTGCAGGGTACGGATGTTGTTGCTGCCGGCGAGGGGAGATTCGACGCCGCCGCGGATCGCGGCCACGAAATCGGCCAGCACCTGTTCCCGGTCGCCGAGCGTCGGCTCCGGAATCGGCAGGCTGCTGGTGGTCTGGTCCCGGGTCAGCTCTAGGACGGCATCGTCGGTGGTCGGGCCTCCGGCGAAACGCAACTGGCCGGCGGTGCCTTCGATGGTCCACTCTCCTGACCAGGGGGTCTCGACGGCCCGGCTGGCCTGGTCGGCGTTGTAGTCCACCAGCAGCCCCGATTCCAACCGGAACAAGGCCGACAGCGCGGTCAGTCGTCCCGGCAGTGCGGTCCGCTGCCAGCGGCGGGCCGTTACCTCCCGTACCTCGCCGAGCAAGGCCCGAATCAGGTCGATGTGGTGCACGCTGATCTGGTACAGGATCGAACCGGTGGGTGCTCCGGCCGGGGCTGTGACTGACGGCCCATAGTTGGGGTGGTCGCGCCGGAATCGGATCTGGACATTCTCCAGGTCGCCCAGCACCTGCTGCGCTAGTAGTTCCCGGGCTGCCTGGATTACCGGCCAGAAGCGGTAGTTCTGGGCGACGCAGAGCACCCGTTCCCGGTTCGCGGCGAGCTCATTCAGATCCTGCGCCTGGGCCACGGTGACGGTGAAGGGTTTCTCCAGCAGGACATGCCGCCCGGCGCTCAGGGCTTCCCGGGCCAGGCCGTGGTGGGCTTCGATTCGCGCGGTGATCAGCACCGCCTGCGCGGATGTGTTCGCCAGGGCTTCGCCCAGGCTGGTGTAGGTCGCGACCTCGCGGCCCAGGCTGGCGGCCCGCTCCGGGTCGGAATCCACCCGGGCCACGACCGTGACCGCGTCTGAGCTGGCCAGCACCGTACGGGCCCAGTCCAGCCCCCAGGGCCCAAGCCCGACCTGGATGATCGGGACCGGCTCGACGACGCTCATGCTTTCTCCTTGTCTGAGGTGATCGGGTCCTTGGTGGGGCGGGTGAGGGGGCGGTAGTGCTCCTGGTGCTCCTGCATGGCCTGGGCGGCGGCCTCCGGGTCGCCGGATTCGATGATCCGCAGTAGTTCGGCATGGTCCTCGGTGCTGCGCGAGAGCGGGTACGTGTCGGAGGCCATCGCCACGATCGTCAACACTTCGATGCCAAGCGCGTTCCAGGCCCGCAGCAGGGACTCGTTTCCGGCTGCGCTGACCAGGGCCCGGTGTAGGCGGGTGCTGGCCCCGGCGTAGGCCAACCGGTCCTCGTCGCCGAGGGACCGCATCGCCTCGATCGCTTGGTGGGCCTCCGCGAGCGGCCCAGGCAGCAGCCGCTGCGCCGCCCATCGTCCGGCCAGGCCCTCCAAGGCGGCCCGAACCGGGACGGTCTCTTCCAGGTCGTGTTCGTCGAGGTCACGGACCCGGGTTCCGACATGAATCCGAGATTCCAGCAGGCCGGCCGCGATCAGTTGGCGGAAGGCTTCGCGGACCGGGGTTTGGCTGGTGCCGAGCTGGCTGGCGACTTCCAGTTCTCGGACCGGGGTCCCCGGGGCTAACCGGCCTTGGGCGATCTCCAAGGTGAGGTGGTCGCGGATCTGGTCGGCCAGGCTCACGCGGACCAGTGGCCCTTCAGGACTCATCAGCCGCCTCGCTTCCGGTGCATGGGGGTACAATGCATCCATTATCGATAATGCTTGACATTGACGCAACCTCGCCGTACGTTGTCCGCACGACGACCGAAGACGATCCGATGGTGGACCGTCGACCGGTGGGGTTTTGAGGTGATGGGGGATCGGCGATGATCCGAACAGACGATGCGGGCCTCAGCGAGCCGGCACCATCTGCGACGCGACCGCGCACCAGACGCAGCGGACGGGGCTGGTTCGCCCTGCCCGGCACCGGCTACCTGATCCTGTTCGCCCTGTACCCGCTGTACCAGCTGATCGCGATGTCGCTGAGCGACGTCACCAGCGCCAACATCCTGCGACACTGGGACTGGAACGGGCTGGACAACTTCGCCGCGACCGCTCAGGACCCCGGCTTCACGGTCTCGATCGTCAACACCGTGCTACTGGTGGTCTGCCTGCTGATCATGGGTTTGGGCGGCGGGCTGGTAGCGGCATTGGTCCTGCAGCACAACACGTGGCTGACCTCGCTGACGCTCGGCTTCATGATCTTCGTCTGGGCCCTGCCACCCGTGGTCTGCGGTAACTTGTGGAAGTTCCTGCTTTCAGCAGACGGCGTGGTGAACGCCACCCTGAAAGGGCTCGGGCTGATCGACTCGCCGATCCTCTGGCTGGTGGACGACACCCTGGCTCGGATGTCGGTGATCCTGATCAGCGTCTGGACCATCCTCCCGTTTGCCACCTTGGTGATCCGGGCGGCGCTGCTCGACGTCTCCCAGGACCTGCTCGAGGCCGCTGAGATGGACGGCGCCAACGCCTTCCAGCGTTTCCGCCACATCGTCCTCGCCCAGATCGCCCCCACTCTATGGGTGCTGGCCGTACTGCTGGTGGTCAGCGCCTTCCGGTCCTTCGACCTGATCTACGTGGCCACCTCTGGAGGCCCCGGTACGGCAACCCACACCCTGCCGTTCCTGGCCTACCGGCAGGCCATCCGGACCTTCCAATACGGAATCGGCGCGGCCACCTCCGTGCTGGCGCTGGTGATCGTGCTCGGCCTGGCCTTCCTGTACGGGTGGCTGCAGAGAGGAGAGGACCGATGACCCGGGTATTGCGGACCATCCTCGGGGTTGGGATCCTGCTGACGTACACGGTGCCGCTGTTCTGGCTGGTGGTCACCTCGATCAAACCGAACCAAGACGTGGTGGCCCGCTCCGCGTCGCTGGTATTCACCCCCACCCTGGAGGGCTATCGCAGCGCCATCGCGCAAGGGGTGCTGGGCTCCGCGGTGAGCACCATTCTGATCGCCGCGATGACCGTGGCCGGGTGTCTGCTGCTCGGCCTGCCGACTGCGTACGGGCTTGCGCAGAGCCGCTCCCGGCTAGTGCCAGTCGGCCTAGCACTGCTGATCATCTTGCAGATGATGCCCCAGACCGCGACCCTGATCCCGCTCTACCAGGTGCTGGGCAGCTGGGGCCTGCTCGGTGGGATGTCCGGACTGGTGGTCGCCGACATCGCGATGATGCTGCCCTTCACCGTCATCTTGCTGCGGCCCTTCTTCGCCGCGGTCCCGCCGCAGCTCGAGGAGGCGGCGGCGTTGGATGGGGCATCGCGAATCCGGACTTTCGTGTGGATCGTTCTGCCGGTGGTCCGTAACGGGGTCATGACGGTCGCGATCCTGGTCTTCATCCTGATCAGCGGGGAATTCTTGTACGCGGTGAACTTCCTCACTGATCCGTCGCAGTATCCCCTGAGCGCCACCGTGGCGCAGCAGGTCTCCCAGTACGGGATCAGCTGGTCGACCCTGATGGCGATCGCCGTGATCGCTTCGATCCCCACCCTGATCGTCTTCGCCGTCGGGCAGCGGGCCCTGGTCCGTGGCATCTCGCTCGGCGCCGTCAAATGATCCACAACACACAAGGAGTAGCCATGAGGTCTCAGGAGAGCACCTTCCTTAGCCGTCGCTCGTTGCTGCGGGCCGCGGGGATTACCGCCGGAGCCGCCGCGACGGCGCCGCTGCTCACCGGCTGCGGATCCGGCGCCGCCACGGGATCCACCACGTCGAGCGTCACGTACTGGCACTACATGGTGGCTTCCGACAAGGCCCAGACCCAGATGAACGACACCGTCGTGGAGCTGTTCACCAAGACCCGACCAGAGATCACGGTCGACAAGGTCTACGTCCCGCACGACCAGATCGCCGCCAAGGTGATCGGCTCGGGCACCACCAAGCAGGGCCCTGATGTGCTGCAGCAGACCGGCGACCTGGACCAGTTCGTCCCGGCCGGCCTGGTGCAGGACCTGACCGATCGCTGGAAGGCGTGGGATCAGAGCTCCCAATTCCCTGACACCGCGCTGGGCCGGATCAACGGCAAGATCTACGCCATCAAGCCGTACGCCAACCTGATCGGGCTGTGGTACAACCAGGACATCCTGGATGAGTTCCGGATCACCCCGCCTACCACCATGGACGAATTGGGCGAGGCTTTGAAGAAGATCGGCAAAAAGTACGTCGGGCTCGGGATCGCCGGCTCCGGCGAAGGTCTCGACGGTGACTGGCAGGGGCGCCCGTTCTATTCGGCGTACGGTTTCGACTATCTCAAGCCCGAGGTCTCGGCGCTGGAAGAGGCGTTTACCCTGCTTGATGGGTGGCGCCAGGCCGGCTATCTGCCTGCCGACGTCGCCACCTGGACCCAGGTGTCGTCCTTCCCGCGGTTCACCGCCGGGCAGGTCGCCTTCTGCGTCAACGGCAACTGGCAGTACGGCAACGCCAAGAAGGACGCCAAATTCCGCTACGGGGTGGTCCCGATCCCGCAGGGCCCGAAGGGCGGCACCGTCTATCTCGGCGGTGAATCCTTCTGTATTGGCTCGTTCACGAAGAATGCCGACCTGGCGTGGGATTTCATCAAGACCACCTGGGCCTCGCGGGATGGTGGCCTGGCTGCGCTGCACGGTGTCGGCAGTATCCCGCTGCGCAAGGACGCGGCCACCGACCCGGCCTTCCAAGATCCGGTGATCAAGCAATTCCAAGAGGCCACCAAACACGGCACCGACTATCCCGATCCGGGTCTGGGGACCAATGTCGGCGCCGTACGCCAGGCGATGGCCCGCGGCTGGAATGCGATGATGTCCGGCCAGCAGACCCCCGCGGCGGCCGCGAAGAGTGTCGTCGACACCCTCGCCACCCTGATCAAGAAGTGAGAGGAATCCCCATGAGCACCATCCAGGTCACGGTCTGGAACGAATTCGTCCAGGATTCGACCGATCCGCAGATCATCGCCGTTTATCCCGACGGGATCCATACCGCCATTGCCGAGGGCCTGGTTGAGCAGCTGGGCGATCAAGTCACGGTCCGGACTGCGACCCTCGCCGAGCCGGAGCATGGCCTCACCAGCGAGGTGCTGGAGGCCACCGACGTGCTGCTGTGGTGGGGGCACCTGGCTCACGACCAGGTGGCGGACGAGGTGGTCGATGCGGTACAGCGGCGGGTACTGGACGGCATGGGGCTGATCGTGCTCCATTCTGGGCAGGGATCTGCGATCTTCCGGCGCCTGATGGGCACCAGCTGCCGGATCGACTGGCGCCACGGCGACCGGGAACTGGTCTGGACGGTCAACCCGAGCCATGACATCGCCCAAGGCCTGCCGCAGCCGATCACCATCCCCGATTCGGAGATGTATGGCGAATTCTTCGACATTCCGGCCCCCGACGAGCTGGTCTTCATCAGCTCGTACGCCGGGGGCGAGGTCTTCCGCAGCGGCTGCTGTTTCCATCGGGGCAAGGGTCGGATTTTCTACTTCGCCCCCGGCCACGAGGAATACCCGATCTTCTTCCAACCTGAGATCCGCCAGGTGATCGGTAATGCCGTGCGCTGGGCCGCGCCGCGGGTCCGTAACCAGATCATCATCGATAACGGCTGCCACCGGGAATCCGGTTGGTACACCACCCAGAAGGAGAACTGAATCATGCCGATTGCCACCGTGAATCCCGCGACAGGCGAGCTCCTGCAACAGTTCGCAGCCCATAGCCCGGAGCAGGTCGACCAGATGCTGGACCGCTCGGTCGGCGCGTACCAGCAGCTGCGGGCCGCCTCCTTTGCGCAGCGGGCCGCGTGGCTGCGGGCCGCCGCCGACCTGCTTGACGCCGACCTGGAACGGGCGGCGGCGTTGGCCAGCACCGAGATGGGCAAGACCATCGCGACTGCCCGGTACGAGGTGGCCAAGTCCGCGAACGCGATGCGCTGGTACGCCGAGCACGCCGAGAGCTTTCTGACGCCACAAGAGCCGGTGCCGCCGGCCTCGGTCAATGCTTCGGCCGCCTCGGTCTCCTTCGAGCCGATCGGCCCGATCCTGGCCGTGATGCCGTGGAATTACCCGTACTGGCAGGTGATCCGATTTGCGTCGCCGGCCTTGATGGCGGGCAATACCTGCCTGCTGAAGCATTCCTCAAATGTGCCCCAGACTGCCCTGCTGATCGAAGAGATCTTCACCAAGGCTGGTTTCCCGCAGGGGTCCTTCCAGACGCTGCTGGTCGAGAGCCCGGACGTGGCCCGGATCGTCGAAGACCGTCGGGTCCGGGCGGTGACCCTCACTGGTTCCACCGGGGCTGGCCGGGCAGTGGCCTCGGTCGCCGGCCAGAACCTGAAGAAGAGCGTGCTGGAGCTGGGCGGGACTGATCCGTTTATCGTGCTCGCGTCGGCCGATGTGCCGGCCTCGGTGAAGGCGGGCGTCGCGGCCCGGACCCAGAACAGCGGGCAGTCCTGCATCGCGGGGAAGCGGTTCTTCATCCATACCGACATCTACGACGAGTGGTTCGCCGCCTTCGTGGCCGAGATGGCCAAGACCACCTATGGTGACCCGTTCGATGAGTCGGTCACGTTCGGGCCGATGGCGACGGCGCAGATCCGGGACGAGGCGCACCAGATGGTCGTCGACGCGGTCGCGCACGGCGCCGTACTGCATACCGGCGGGCAGCTGCCGGACGGGCCGGGGTTCTTCTACCCGGCGACGGTCCTGACCGGGGTGAGCGACGAGATGCAGATCGCCACCGCCGAATGCTTCGGCCCGGTCGCCAGCGTCTTCCGGGTGGCTTCGCTGGATGAGGCGATCAGCGCCGCCAACGACTCCTCGTTCGGGCTGGCGGCCAGCGTCTGGACCACCGATCCCGCCGAGATGGACCGGCTGCAGGACGAACTGGAGGTGGGCAGCGTCTTCGTCAACGGCACCAGCGCCTCCTTCTTCGGCCTGCCGTTCGGCGGCGTGAAGGATTCCGGCTACGGCCGGGAGCTGGGCGAGTACGGGATCCGCGAATTCGTGAACGTGAAGACCCGCTGGCGCGCCTGACGTCGCAGGGGGGTACGGCGCGGCCGCCGTACCCCCGTGCCCGGCCCCGGGTCCCCACAGACTCTGCGCGCGGTCTGCTAGGGAGCCGTACCCCGGGCCCCGGGCGGATGTCAGTGGGGCCTCCTAGCCTGATCCCATGACCTCATCACCGATATCCGCGACCGATCCCCGCTTCCTCCAGGTGCTCGAGGAACTGGCCAGAGCAACCCTTCGCCAGTCGATCCTGATCGAGACCACCCAGGTGGATTCGCTGCCGCCGACCGCTTCGAAGTTCGGCGGCACTCCCTACCTGCCACGAGACGCCGAGGTGCCATATAAGTGGGATCAGCAGTTGGGGCTGCTGGCCCAGTTCCGGTTGGCAGATTTACCGGCTAATGATTTCTTGCCCGATGCTGGCATGCTCCAATTCTGGATCGGTCGCGAAGACTGCTTCCCATCGGAGGACCTGAAGGATGGAGACTTCGCCGTCGTCCACTATCCGCAGATCGACGAGTCACTGACCGAGAGCGAGGTGCTGGAGCGCTACGAACCTGATGGCGGCAATATGATGCCGTTTTCCTCCGACAAGCCGCTGGCGCTGACCTTCACCATGACCGACCAGCCCATCAGCGTCTTAGATGGTGGATTCGACGAGGCCTTCACAGCGGTGTACAATCGTGCCTTTCCGGAGGCGCCGATCAAGGCATACGGCGATCTTTCAGAGGATCTGGCTTCTGCCGTTTTCAATAGGTTCTATAGCACCGACCACCGCCTGGGTGGGTACCCGTTCTTCACCCAGGATGATCCACGGGGATACCGCGGTCTGGAGAAGGAGGACGTCCTGCTTCTCCAGGTCGATACGGACGATTATCTTATGTGGGGGGATGTTGGGGTTGCCGGCTTCTTCATCAATCCGCAAGAACTAGCGGCTGGTGATTTTTCTCGGGTGGCCTTCACCTGGGACTGCTGCTGAGCGGACTCCGCTAGCGCCACTCCACCTCGAGTTTTGGCTTCGTCATGTCGATCCTTGCCTCCCTGAACTGGGGTCCGGTGCAGGCGGTCGGCTGCCTCTCGCACTCGTAGGAGATCGTGCCGAGTGGCTCTTGAGTGGTCGCGACCGTGCTGGATTGATAGACCATGCCCACCTTAATCGAGGTACCCAGCCTGGTGATGTCCTCAGGGGCCATGTTCCGTATGACGGAACCCTCTGCCGGTCCCCCCGGGCCACCGGTGACGTTCAATCCACAGCTGGAGGACAGTGTCCTCTCCTCGAGGCAGGCGAGCACGGCCCGCTGCAGCGTGAGACGAAAGGCCCGCTCCCCTTTCTCGTTCAGGATCGGCCCGTTCATCAGGACCGATTCGGTTTTCGTCACCGTGATCGTCTTTTCCACAGTGGAGAGGTAGGGGTTTGCTGTGGCGAAAGTATAGGATCCGGGCAGGATATCCGGTCTCTGTGTGGCCGGGGTGGCCCCATTGACGGTCACCGCAATGTCTTTGAGGTTTTCCAGGCTGAGGGACGCGAATCGCGGCATCACGGTGGGCTGATCTTTATCCTTCAAGAGGATCATGAGCTTCAGACTGGTCGTCTCGGCGCCGACATGGAAACTCACCCGGGTCTCGTACGTCGACGGATAGGTCTCCTGCGGCTCTGGGATCGTGATTTGTGATAGCGGAGCCTTCTCGATGGACTTTCTCAGCACATCGGTGGTGATCAGACTCAGATCATACGAACCGGCGGCTTCACCCAGGAAGGACCTCATCTCATCGGCGTTGCCTGCGGCATAGGCCTTCATGAATCCCTCAACCATCTCATGAGCCTTCTCGGATTCTGATTTCCCGGAGGATCCGCAGGCGGCCAGCCCGACAATCAGGGCAGTGACCATGAGCACCACCCATGCCTTCGCGCTAGAAGTCATCATGGATGTTCGCACCGAGTGTGAGGTCGCTATTCTGGCCAGGCATGGTGACCTGTCCAGGGACTACCCTGAACCGATCAAGATTATGAAACCTCATTATGGCACTTCCTTCATTAGGATGACGAGCTTATGGTACTCGCTACAGATTTCTGGAATTCCGATAACCATCGCATCATTGTATGATGCAATGATGATCATCGGAACTCATGGCGACCCCGGAAGAGTTTCGAGGCCGTCGCGAGACTCCTGAATTTCATTCTACCGTGTTCGGACCTCCATCACCATCATTCCAACTCGGGGACTCACCCGTGGGACTGGACTGGGTCATCGTTGCGGAGGGTTTGGGCCACCCGTTCCCGCCGGCCAGACTATTGCTGGGCAGGATCTGGCCATCCGCCATTCTGCCAGCGAGTGTGGAGGTTCGCTGAGCGATCTTTGCGAAATCATCACCCGCGTTGATTAAATAGAGAGGAGAGAAGATGAAGGGGATGATCTCTTTCCTGATCTTCTCCCCGATCGCATGGTAGATGTGGCGGACCTCCTCGATTTTCTCTCGTATCAATTCTGCCAGTTTCTTGAACCAGTCTCGGAATTTCTGCTAGAGGCTTCGATTATTGATTCCTCATTGCAGGTTCTCGTCGGTCCTGGCATTGATGCTCTTGATGTCGTCCGGGTATTTTTCGTAAATCCGTATGATTTTCATCCTCGTACCGCATGGCTATACTCCGATCGGACTGACGATGTGAGGTGGGAGTAACCTTCAGGAAACTCCACTGCTTGACATGCTGATCAGCATAGATCATCAGAGGATCGCACCAGTCAGTGGGCGGATCGATGATCCAGGCAAAGACCGATCGTATTGGGACCACGCGGGACCGGGTGCCAGGTGTGACAGGCTGAGGGGCATGCCGAAGAGCCGGTTGCTGGTGGGATTGTGCGCGGGGGTGATCTCGATCGCCTTCGAGTCAATGGCGGTGACCACGGCGATGCCCGCCGCGGCGGCGGACCTTGGCCAGCTCGACCGGTACGCCTGGGTGTTTTCCCTGTTCAGTATCGCGATGCTGGCCAGTACGGTGCTGGGCGGCCGGCTCGCCGACCGGCATGGGCCCTTTCTGCCGCTGCTGCTCGGGGCGGCCAGCTTCGCAGCCGGGCTGCTGAGCGCCGGGTTGGCGCCGACGATGTCCGTGCTGCTGCTCGGACGGACCCTGCAGGGATTGGGGGCAGGCGCGATCAACATCGGCTGGGCGGTGACCTTGGCACACGCCTTCACCGAGGCCGAACGGCCCCGGCTGATGGGGGTGTTCTCGACCTGCTGGATGCTGCCCTCATTCGTCGGGGCGCCGCTGGCCGCCTGGATCACCACCACCTGGGGTTGGCACGCGGTATTCCTCTCGGTACTGCCGCTGGTCGTGGCTGCGGCGCTGCTGTGCGGTCCGGTGTTGCTGTCCCTGCGCCACGACGCCGGCCACGATCCAGCGCCGGTCCCGGTATGGGCGGCGGCGGTGGCCTCGGCGGCAGCCGCCGCGGTCCAGTACGCCGGCCAACGAGCCGCCGAGACCGGCGGGCTGTCTTGGAGCATCGTCGGCGTTGGCGCTGCCGGCCTGGTCGGACTGATCGTGGCCGTGCCCCGGCTGATGCCAGTCGGGTTGTTGCATTCGGGCCCGCTACTGCCGGCGATCGTGACCAAGGCGCTGCTCGCCGGGCCGTACTTCGTCCTGGTCTCGTTCTTCCCGCTGATGATGGTGCAGCTGCGAGGCTGGTCCACTCTCCAGGCCGGCAGCTGCCTGATTGTCGGCTCGGTCGGCTGGACCACCGGCGCCTGGCTGCAGTCCCGGTCGACAAGGTTGCCGCGGGGGCGGGTGATCGTCGTCGGCATGGCCAGCCTGACCGTTGCCGTCGCGATCCTGGCCACGCTGGTCTGGCTGCCCCAGCTCTGGGCCGGGTGGGTGGTGGCGGCCTGGCTGCTGGGAGGACTGGGGATGGGCCTGGCGACAACATCGGTCCAGCTGGCGGTGATGTCGCTGTCGAACCCCGGCCAGCAGGGCCGCACCAATGCCGCCGAACAGGTGACGGACACCTTGGGCAGCTGCCTGTTGGTGGCGGTAGCGGGCGGTATCTATGCGGCCTGGCTACCGAGCGGTGCGCTGTCGACCGGGTACGGATGGATGCTGGTGACCATGGTGGGGTTCGGGCTGCTGGGACTGGCGGTGGCCTGGCGGATCGGGCCGCTGCGTGACTTGAGCTGAGGCTCGTACGACCGCTGCCGATCCCTGAAAACACGACAGGCGCCGGGATTCCCGACGCCTGGTCACCTGTCCCCGTGTGGCACGGGCCCGCCGGGGGGATGGGGGCCCGTGCCGCACCGGAACAGGTATCCGACACTCTGTCACGTCGAGGGGCTGATCGCCAAACCGAGCCCGGCGCCGAGGCTACCGCTGCCCGAAGGTCAACCCTGCTGCATCAGCTCATCTACCCGCTGCCGGATCGCCTGGGCCCGCGGCGGAACGTCCTTGACGTCGGCTGACAACGTCAAGGTCAGCGTATTCCCGTACTGCACCATGATGATCTGGTTCCACTGCGACCGCGGGATGAAGGTGCCAGAGAAACTTTGGTACGCGGGTTTCGCCCGCGGCTGGCCGGTCGTCGGTCGGATCTTCTCGGGCCGGCAGCTACCGAGATCGCTGGTGATCCGGGTAAAGGCCTGCCGGGCCTGATCCTGGGTGGCGAACAGGACGGTCCAGCCGAATTCGCTCTTGCCCGAATCGGCCGCGGAACCGATCTGCTGGGACAAGGTTCCCGTGACCAGGACGTGGCCGACATCGACCAGGCAGCGGTCCTCGCTCGCAGTCTGGAAATAATGAGCCGGCACCTCTCCTGACGTCCCGGGCCGGTTGACCAAGCCCGACAGCTCCCGGTCGAAAATCCGCGGCTGCTGCTCGTACGGCAGCGCCGGCCCCTTGTCCACTATCGGCCACACCACCAGCCACCCGACCAGACCGATCAGGATCAATGCGGCCACCGCTCCAACGGCAAAGAACAGCCGCCGGTTAGCCGGGGCCACAGCTGGTGCGGTGATCGGGAACGGATTCGCAACCGGCTGCGCAAACGGGCCGTGCGGGTGCTGTAAGGGCTGGGCCGCGTGCTGCTGCTGGGTCTGCTGCTCGTACGTCGGGATCTGCTCCGACAGGCCCGGCGCCGCCGACGGGCCGTACGGCGTCGACCCCGGCTGCCCAGACGACTGGCCAAATCCACCGGGGTACTGGCTGCTCACGGGCCCGAGGCTACCGCGGGCAGCGGTCTACCCGGGCCGCTTCGCGGCCACCAGCTCCACCGCCGGCCGGCGCGCCCGGAAATCGTTGACCGGGGCGTCCGAGGCGTAGCCGAGGGCGAAACCGGTGATCAGCCCGTACCGCCGGGGCAGGTCGAATTCGGTCGCCAATACCCGCCGCCAGATGGCGAACGCCCCCAGCGCGCAGGAATCGACCCCGTGCGCCTTCGCTGACAGGAACACCGTCTGCAGCATCAGCCCGGCATCCAACGCCGAGACCGGCACCATTGCCCGGTGCACCAGGACGAAACCAAGCACCGGGGCGCCGAAGCCGTTCATGTTGGCCCGATCTGCCTCCTGCCGGCGGGCCCAGTCACCCCGGGCGATCCCCAGGTGCTCGTACAGGGCTCGGCCGACCTGCTCCGAGCGGGGACGCAGATCCGGCGGGTACGGCCGCCACGCCTTGAAGTCACCGTCGGGCAGGCTCCCTGACAGCAGCGCCCGGAGCTTGGCGCCGCGCTCCTTGCGGCGGACCGGGGCGACCTTGTCGTAGGCGGCCCGATAGCCGGCCCTCAGCCGGTCGGCGCGGTCCCCGGTAGCGATCGCCAGCTGGTACGAGCGGGTATTGGACCAGCTGGGCGCGGTAGTCGCGTCCGCCCAGATCGCGTCCAGGGTCTGCTGAGGCACCGGGTCCGGACGGAAGTCTCGGACCGAATGTCGCGAGGCGACGAACGTCGAAAAATCTTCAGGGGTCATGCCGATGAGCATATGACTCCTGCCGGGGCGCCCATGCCAGGTCCACGACCGCCGCGAAGCCTAGGTATCCTGCGCGACGTGCCTGGTCCGTCCGAGCGGTCCGGCCCACCCACTCACCACCGCTAGAATCACCCCGTCATGACCGGTTCCGTAGTGTGAGACCCAGGGCCGGTTCTCGTCAGTTCTCGTGCTTTTCCCAAAGATGGTGGCTCTTCGGGCAGAACGGAGAGGAGTCTGGATGAGGATTCAGGTCGTTCGTGGTGATATCACTACCCAAGAGGTTGACGCGATAGTCAATGCGGCGAATCAGGGCCTGCTCGGTGGCGGTGGCGTCGACGGCGCGATCCATCGGGCCGCCGGCCCGCACCTGCTCGCCGCCTGCCGGCAGTTGCGGCAGACCCAGCTTCCGGACGGGCTGCCAGTGGGAGATGCGGTCGCCACGCCCGGCTTCGACCTGCCCGCCCGCTGGGTGATCCACACCGTGGGCCCGAACCGGTACGCGGGGCAAAACGATCCGACCCTGCTGGACCTGGCCTTTGCCTCCAGCCTGAACCTCGCAGTACGCCTCGGCGCCCGGTCAGTGGCCCTGCCGGCGGTCAGCGCCGGCGCCTACGGCTGGTCGAAAGAGGCCGTTGCCCGTTCCGCCATCAGCCAGGCCCGCCGCCTCCAGTCCACCGTCGACACCGGCGACCTGGACCTGATCCGGTTCGTCCTGCTCCCGGAAGCCCTGCTGCAAGCCTTCACCCGGGAACTAGAGCGTACCCACGGGCACCGCTCAACCAGAAAAGCCGCACTGCCCACCATCGCGGAATATCTGAGGGCCGCCGTCCGGGACGCGATCGCCCAGGGACGCCTGGCCCGCAACACGACCTGTGCCCAGGCGGACGGCGGACTGGGCAAGAAGCTGGTGGTCAGGGTGCCGCCCCAGGCCCGGGTGGAGATCAGTCCGGTGTGGGTTCAGCCACAGCCCGGGCAGACGGGTCCGCCCCTGAACTCGCCGATGGTCTTCGACCGGGACCGGCTCGGCTTCTTCTATTTCGTGGAGAATCTGCTATGGAGCGCGGCCGGAGCCGGTCAGACATCGGATGTTGACCAGATCATCGCCCAGCTCGTCGCCGCGGTCGAGTACGACCCGCGGCAAAGCGTGGACCAGGCATCGGTCCACGTCGGCCGGCGTACCGACCCACCCGCTGTCGCGGCCAACCCTGGCCCCGCGCGGCAGCCTACTCTGCAGATCGACCTGAGCGGACTAGCACCGGCCGGGATCACCAGCCTCCGGGCCGCTGTCTGCGAGGGCCTCGGCCAGGCTGCGGCCAGTCTCGACCCGTTCGATCCGTACGCCGCCGAACCGGCCACGATCCTCGCTCACTGGCCCCGAGATGCCAAGGGACGCCCAGCGGCCGGCGTCCGGGTCCTGCTCGCGCCACTCGGACAGGCCCGGTTCAGCCAACGCCAGCCGTGCCTGGTTCTGCAGAGCGCCCGGACCCTGTCCGAGATGCCCCAGTTCACCCTGTGTGTCTGCTCAGACTTCCGGTTCAACTTCCACCACAACTGGCTGCTGCACCCGCAGCTGTGGACCGGCAACACCGGTGACAGCTGCGCGGAGATTTCCTCACTGCAACAGCAGTGCCGGGCCCTGATGCAGGAAGGCCGGCTCGGTGAGGCCTGTCTGCTGGCCGGGGTCACTATCACCCAGGACCTGGCCCGCCTGCTGACCGGTCTGCCCCTGACCTCGGGCCAGATACTTCCCGTCCAGGAGACGCAAGCGGCCCGTAGCGTCCTGGCCGACCTGGCCCCGTGGAAATTCGGTGGCCTGGGGCGTCTGCTTCACGCCGACGTACAGGCCTGCCGGCCGAAGTCGCCGGCCTGGGTGCTGCGGCTGGCGTCCCACCACAAACGCAGAACACCTAATGTCTGCCTGGTGCTGTATCCCGACGGGAGCCCCGAGCTCGGGTTCGCGGCCGTGTCCGGCAAAAACCGGGTGCCTATCGAATGGTGGAGCGACCTGGGCGAGGCAGACCCACCCAGCCCGGTCTGGGCATGACCTGAGGTCGTGGCCCGGCCGCTGGACGGGGCTCAGCGTCAGCGTCAGACCAGGCCGAGATGTGCGGCCACCTGGGAGCTGACCTTACGGGCCTGGTCGGCGGTGGGCATCTCGCAGGACACCCGCAGCAGCGGCTCGGTCCCGGAGAACCGGATCGTCACCCAGCCGCCGTTGTCGAAGTACACCTTGCAGCCGTCCTGCCACGAAACCTGCTGCACGCCGAAGTGGAAATCGGGCAGATCCCGGTCGGTGAAGAGCCGCTGGTGCATCGCGTGACGCCGGTCGGGGGTGAACCCGTACCCGTCCTCGACCATCTCCAGCCGCCCGTAGCGCAGCAACAGGTCCTCGTACACGTCGCTGAGCCGCCGACCGCTGGCTGCGACCATCTCCACCAGCAGACAACCGGCGTAGATGCCGTCCTTGCCGGGGACATGACCGCGTACGGTGAGCCCGCCCGACGATTCGCCACCGATAATCGCGTCGGTTGCGGCCATCGCGGCCGAAACCCACCGGAATCCGACCGGTACTTCGTAACAGCGTTCGCCGTGCGCCTGCGCGACCCGGTCCAACAGGTGGGTGGTGGACATATTCCGGACCGCCGGGCCGCGCCAGCCCTTACCCTCCAACAGGTAGTCGTACAGCAACACCAGGATTTCGTTCGGGTGGACAAAACGGCCGGTGTCATCGATGATCCCGAGCCGATCCGCGTCGCCGTCGGTCGCGATCCCGAGATCGGCTTTCCGGTCCAGTACTGCTCGGCGCAGCCCCTCCAGGGTGTCCGCGGTCGGCGACGGCAGCCGGCCGCCGAAGAGGGTGTCGTGGCGGTCGTGGATCACGTCGACCTGGCAGCGGGCGGTCATCAGGATGGTCTGCAGGCCGGTCTGGGCGACCCCGTACATCGGATCCAGTACGACCGTCAGGTGCTGGTGGCGGATCGTGTCCAGATCAAGCTGGTCGATGATCGCATCCAGGTACCAGTTGATCGACTGCTGCTCGGTGACCAGCCCGCAGGCGGCCAGCTGCTGCGGCAGCAGGGCCCGTATCTCGTCGTCGCTGATGGCGTTGGCCCGCTCGGCGATCGCATCCGTGACCGCGAGTTCGGCGTCCCGGCCGCCGTCGGTGAAGATCTTGAGACCGTTGTACAGGGCGGGATTGTGGGAAGCGGTGACCGCGACCCCGTAGCCGCAGCCCTGGTCACGGACCGTCCACATGATCATCGGGGTCGGCGCCGGGCGGGTCACCAGGGTCACCGGCACCCCGTTACCGGCCAGCACCTCAACCGCCCACCCGGCCGCCTCAGCGGACAGGAAACGCCGGTCATAGCCGACCACGACCCCGCGCTGACTTGTCTGCTCGGCGGCCATCCGGTCGCACAGGGCCTGGGCGATCCGGCGGACCTGGGCCTTGGTGAACCCGTCGCCGATGATCTCGCGCCACCCACCCGTGCCGAACCGGATCATGGCCTCAGCCTAGTAATCCGGGGGTACTGACCGTTGTGCCTGCCGGCCGATGAGCGGCGAGCGGCCATGATGTGCAAGACTGCGGGGCGCGTACGGAACTGAGGAATCCGGTGCAAATCCGGAGCGGTCCCGCCACTGTGACCCCTACCGGGGCAGCCAGACACTCGACCGGCGCGGAGCACAGATCGGGCGAGAGACCTGAGGACGCCGCCATGAGCCATGCTGCACAGCCAGCCGGAGAAGACCGACCCCCATCTTCGTCGCCGCCTCGACGCCTGGTGGGCGTGGGAATGGGACCCGGTGACCCGGAGCTGCTCACCCTCAAAGCGGTACGGGCGCTGCGCGCGGCCGACGCGGTCCTGGTGCCGATGACCGAATCCTGCGGCGACGGGCCCGGCCGGGCCGAACAGATCATCGCCGCCGCCTGCCCCGAGGCGATGGCGAAGGTACAGCGGGTGCCGTTCTCGATGCAGCAGCGCCGCGGCCTGAGCGCCAAACGGCTCGCCTCCTGGCAGGCGTCGGCCGACGCCGCCCTGACGGCCTTCGCTGCGGGCGCCGGCAGCGTGGCGCTGGCCACTGTCGGTGACCCGGCCGTCTACTCCACTTTCAGCTACCTACGCGGATATGTCACCGCCGCGCTGCCGGACCTGGTCGTCGACCTGATCCCCGGGATTACCGCGATGCAGGCCCTGGCGGCTGCCGCGACCGTCCCGCTCGTCGAAGGCCGCGAGATCCTGGCCCTGGTCCCGGCCACGGTCGGCGAACAGCGGCTGCGGGAGGTTCTCGACGTGGCCGACTCGGTCACCATCTACAAGGCCGGGCGGGCCCTGCCGATGGTCGTGGAGCAGGTCCGCGGCCGGGACCGGCAGGTGATCGTCGGCACCGATGTGTCACTGCCCCACCAGCGGCTGGCCAGCCTCGACGAGGTCGCGGGCACGACCGCCCCGTACTTCTCGGCGGTGCTCAGCGCGCCGCGCCGTACCAGCACCGGAGGGAGCCTGTGATGTCAACCGATCCTGACCGGCCGCAGGGCCAGGTCGTCTTTGTCGGCGCCGGGCCCGGCGCGGCCGACCTGGTAAGCGTCCGCGGCGCCCGGATCATCGCCGCCGCCGACATCATCATCTGGGCGTCTAGCCTGGTCCACCCGGACCTGGTCGCCGACCACAAGCCGGGCGCGGAACTGGTCGACTCCGCCACGTTGCCGCTGGAAGCCTTGGAACCGCTGTACGAACGGGCCCGCGACGAGGGGCTGCTGGTGGCTCGGGTACACACCGGCGACCCGTCGATCTACGGCGCCACCGCCGAGCAGCGTGACCTGTGCCGCAAAGTCGGGATCGGGTACCAGACGATCCCCGGGATCTCCGCCTTCTCCGCCGCCGCCGCCCTGGCCGACGTTGAGATCACCGTCCCCGAGGTCGCCCAGTCGCTGGTGCTGACCCGGCTCGAAGGCGGCCGGACCCCGATGCCGCCCGGCGAAACCATCGCCTCTTTCGCCGCCCACGGCACCACCATGGCGATCTACCTGTCCGCGGCCCGGCACCAGGCCCTGCAGCGGGCCCTGCTGGAGGGCGGCTACCCGCCCGAGACTGCATGCCTGGTCGGCTACGCGGTGACCTGGCCGGACGAACTGCTGCTGCGGTGCGAATTGCAGAACCTGTCGCAGACGATGCACGCCCACAAGCTGTGGAAGCACACCGTGGTATTGGTCGGCCCGGCGCTCGCTGAAGGGCCGCTGACTACCCGCAGCCACCTGTACCACCCCGGCTTCCGCCACGAATACCGCGCCGCCGAGGCCACCGCCCAGGCCGACTTGCGCGCCCACGGCACCCGCGGGGTCCTTGACCCGGCCGACACCACAGGAGAACCATCATGATCCGGGTCCACGGCTACCTCGGTGACCTCACCGAGGCGATGCGCCGCGACGTCGCCGAAGCCGACCTGGTGGTCGGCGGGCGGCGCCACCTTGACGCGCTCGGTGTCGCCGAAGACCGCCGCCAGGTGCTCGGCACCATCGGCCCCGCAATCGAACGGATCCGCCACCTCGGCGACCAGGCCCGGGTTACGGTGATCGCCTCCGGTGACCCGCTCTTCTTTGGGGTGGTACGCCGGATCCGGCAGGCCGGGTTGAGGGTCGAGGTGATCACCGCGCCGTCCTCGCTGCAGTCCGCATTCGCCGCAGTCAGCCTGCCCTGGGACGACGCCCAGCTGGTCTCGGCTCATGCCCGCGGGATCGAGACCGCGGTCCGGGCCGCCAAAGTACACCCGAAGGTCGGGGTCCTCACCGCCCCCCAGCGGGGCCTGCCGGAGCTGGTGGCCGGGCTGGCCGGGCTTGGGCGGACCTTCGTGGTCGCCGAGCAGCTGGGGGAACCCCAGCAGCGGGTCCGGGTGGTCGACGAGTCCGGGGCCCGTACCATCAGTGAGGCGAATGACCTGCGCAGCCCGTACGTGGTGCTGGTGCTCGCCCACCACCCGGACACCGCCGAGGCGCTGGGCGTCAACCCGGAACTGGCCGGCGACGCCAATGCGCTCACTGACGACGACCCGGCGCCCGGGCAGGAGACCAACCCCGACGGCTCCGACCGGAACCCGATCATCGGTCAGATCGTCGTCACCGACGCAGCCCGGGCCCATGCCGATACCATCGACACGGCACTGCGGGTGACCTCGAAACGGTACGGCGGGCCCGTCACCCAGAGCCTGGTCGCTGCCTGGTCGGAATGTGACCTGATCGTCTCCCACTTGGCGCTGGGCGCCACCACCCGGATCATTGCGCCGCTGTTGGCCTCGAAGAAGACCGACCCGGGCGTGGTCGTCGTCGACGAGGCCGGCCGGTTCGCGATCCCCCTGGTAGGAGGCCATGTCGGGGGGGCTAACGACCTGGCCCGCCGGATCGGTGACGCTCTCGGCGGGACCGCTGTGGTGTCAACCGCGACCGACGCGATCGGGGTTCCGGCGCTGGACCAGCTCGGCTGGGGCTACGAAGGGGATGTAGCGGCGGTTACCGGCGCGGTCATCGCGCAGAAGCCAGTACGGCTGTACCGCGAGCATCCCTGGCCGCTGCCGCCGCTGCCGACGAATGTCAGCGAGGACGCCGAACAGCCGGCCGCCCAGATCGTGGTCAGTGACCGTACCGCCGAGGCCCTGGCCACTGAGCTGGCGGACTTGCCGACCGTGGTGCTGCACCCGCGGTCTCTGGTGGTCGGGATGGGCTGTAACAGCGGCACCGACGTCGAACACCTGTACCGGCTGCTGACCGATGTTCTGGCCGAATCCGGCCTAGCGCTGGCCTCGGTATGCCGGCTGACCAGCCACGAGGTGAAGGCTGCGGAGCTGGGCCTGATCCAACTGGCGCACCGGCTGGGCGTCGACTACCGCACCTTCGCCTCCGAAGTTCTGGCCGCGCAGGACGCCCCGACCCCTTCGGAGGTGGTGGCCCGCGAGGTCGGTACCCCGAGTGTCGCCGAGGCATCGGTACTGGCTAGCGGCGCCCGGCTGGTAGTGCCCAAGCACAAAACCACCGAGGCGACCTGCGCGGTGGGCCGGATCCCGGCCCGGGGACACCTGGCCGTGGTCGGGTTAGGCCCGGGCTCGCGGGACCTGTTGACCCCGCGCGCGGTGGCGGCGATCCAGAACGCCACCTTCGTCGCCGGCTACGCCCCGTACGTACGGCAGATCCGGGACCTGGTCCGCCCGGGGGCCACGGTCTTGGCCACCAAGATGGGCACCGAGGAGGAACGGACCCAGGCCGCGATCGACGCAGCCCGGGAGGGCCGGAACGTGGCCTTCGTCTGCGGCGGCGACCCGGCGATCTATGCCATGGCCTCCCCGACACTGGAGATGGGCACCGACGGCATCGACGTCGAAATTGTGCCCGGGGTGACCGCCGAACTGGCGGTGTCGGCGATCTTGGGTGCCCCGCTGGGCCATGACCACGCCACGATCAGCCTGTCCGACTTGCACACCGACTGGGAGCTGATCCTGAAACGGGTCCGGGCGGCAGCCGAAGGGGACTTGGTCACCACCTTCTACAATCCGCGCTCACGTACCCGTACCCACCAGTTGCCGGACGCGCTGGCGATCATGGCCGAGCACCGCCCCCCGAACACCCCGGTGGCGCTGGTCTCGCACGCCGAGCGCCGCCAGCAGGAGGTGATCATGTCTACCCTGGCTGATTTCCAGCCGGAGTGGGTAGGCATGACCACCCTGGTAGTCGTGGGCTCGTCGACCAGCCGGTACGTGACCAGCGGCGACGGGCGCCGGCTGCTGGTGACTCCGCGCGACTACCACTGGATGGACGGCCATGTCAGCGCCGAGCATCACACGAACCGCTCCCACCGAGACCTGCCTCGCGACCGCGGGGCCCGGCACCACAACCACAGCGAGGACAGCGATGACTGAGCAGACCACCACACCCACCGACCCGACCCGCGGCACCCCGCTGGTAATCGCGGCCCACGGCACCCGCCACGAGGACGGTGTCGCCGCGTGCCGGGCGCTCGTGGAACGGGTCTCCCGCAGGCTCGCCGGGACTCCGGTCGAGGTGGGTTTCGTGGAACTCGCCGAGCCGTCGATCGCTCAGGCGGTGGCGGCTGCGGTCGCCCAGGCCGACCAGGATCCGGCGGCGGTGGTGGTGCCGCTGCTGCTGCACACCGGCGGGCATGTCCGCTGCGACATCCCGGAGGCGATCGACGAGGGCCGCGGCGACGCCGAGGTGCTCTACTCGTCCCCGCTGTTGCCGGATGTACGGCTGCGGCGTGCGCTTGGGCAGCGGCTGGCCACGGCCCTGGGCGAGGGGCAGCCGTGGCGTTCCCGCGATGTCGGCTGTGTCCTCGTCGGCCGGGGCGCGGTGGTGCCGGAGGCGAACGCCGCCCACTATCAGCTGACCCGGCTGTTCTGGGAGGAGAACGAGCTAGGCCGGGTCGAGCCGGCCTTTATCCAGGTCTGCCGCCCCTCGCTGCCGGAGGCCCTGAATTCCTTGGCCGCGCAGGGTTTTCGTCAGATCGTGGTGGTGGGGAACTTCCTGTTCCCGGGTAAGCTGCAGCAGTGGCAGGCCGAGCAGACCCAGGCCTGGGTCGAGTCCCGGCCCGATGTTGAAGTCCGGATCGCCGACGTGATCGGTGACTGCGACGAGCTGGCCGACGTGGTCATCGACCGGTATCGGGAACCGCTCGGCGAGGTGGGTTTCGGCGACGGCGCCCCGGTGTACCTGTCGGGGCTGCGGCTGCAGGGCCGCCCGGTGCTGGTCGTCGGCGCCGGCCGGGTCGCCGAGCGGCGGATCGTCCGGCTGCTGGAAGCTGGCGCGCAGGTCCGGGTGGTGGCCCCCAATGCCGGGATCCGGGTCGCCAAGATGGCCGCGAAGGGCCTGGTCACCTGGCAGCAGCGGGCCTTCGCTGAGGCTGACGTGGATGGCGCCTGGTACGTGCAGGCGTTGACCAACGACCCGCAGGTCAACGCCCGGGTGGCCGAGGCCGCCGCCGCACAGCGGATCTTCTGCGTCCGCAGCGACCGGGCCGATCAGGGCACCGCCTTCACCCCGGCCACCGAGCAGGCCGGCGGCTTGACCGTGAGCGTGGTCGGGGACCGTTCCCCGCGCCGCTCGGCCCGGCTGCGGGACCATCTGCTGGAGGCCCTTCAGGGCTGAGCATCAGTTGCCTTCGCCGTACGGTCGCAGGATGGCCGTACGGCGACGGCGCTCGGGCCAGGCCTGGATATCCCACGGGCTGGCCGGAAAGATGGTCGTACGGCGAGGGCGCTCACCTCGTAGCAGAGGTCGACCTGGTCTGGGTCTTCTGCTGCCGGTTCAATCCCCGCCAAGACGCGACGATGGGTTGTCGATGCTGACCATCACCCCGGCGTCAAACGGCCCGCGGGTCGTGCCTCGGCGCACCAGGTCATCCAGTCTCGCGGCGTCGGTGACGCAGAACCCGCTGAGGTTATCCACCCCGAGATCGAAGAGGGCCTCGCAGATCGGGACGCTAGGGCCGACGAGGCAAACGAAACACCGCTCACCGGCCAGGGACAGCAGCCTGGGCAGCGTCTTGTTGACCAGCGTCATCCCGGTAATGAACAGGTAGTCCGCCTCGCCGATGAGGTATTCGCTGGCCGGGTCCGGATAGTCACCGGAGCAGGGGTTCCGTTCCAGGATCGACAGATCACAGGTGCCTAGCTGTTCCTCCACCTGGGGAAAATGCCCGACGACCACCACCCGTTTCCCGCTCAGGCGATCAGCGAAAGCCTGGAACGCATTGCGCTGTACCTGCGGATGAGCGTCGATTGGTCCGGCCCTGCCGATCCCGCCAAGCCTCTCGACATGTTCGAGGGTGTTATGGAAGCAGTTGATGGCGGCCATTCCCAGCGAGGCTTCTACCAGATTCCAGGACTTCACCAGCGCGGCGATCTGGGTCAGCCGCGCGCCTGTGATGTCCCCCTGGTGGGTTCTGGGTCTGCCCGGCAGGTTCTGGGTGGCGCTGAGCCCTACCCGGTCACCCGAGCGTACCCAGGTCCACCCGAGCCCGACTAGGTAGTCATCGACGAGGAGGTCTTGGTCCAGTCCGGTGAGCAGCCGGTCGTACAACAGCCACGGTGATGCGGTCACCGCACACCTGGCGTCCGGGCGTCGATGAGGGCTGGCAGCGGCCGATGATCTGGCAATGCCAGCGTACGGTCTGCGTGACCTGCCTCGTCGTTCATTCTCGAAGGCTACCCATGGTCGTCGGATATCCGCGGAAGGTCGTTCTGGACAGAAAACCGAAGGATTCTCGCGAGGTCTCTCCTCCGCCAGGTCGGATGGCCGGTTCGCGTGAGACCTCGACGCCCAGTGCGTACCGGTTCACCATCCGGCTCGGGCCAGGACCGTACCGCGGCGGTCGGTGCCGATTACCTCGACCTCGACCGGGGCCCCGCGCAGCACCTCGAGGGCCTGCTGGCGGGCGGCGGTGACGATCGCACCGGCCAGATCGACCCCGGCGTCGGCGCACTGGGTGACCGCCTGGGCAACGGTGGTCGCCTGCCGTACCTGGTCGGCCAGGTCCGGCTGGGCGCCGGCCGCGGCGGCGAGCTCGGCTAGCTGGCCGGTGTCGACCTGGGTCCGGTGAGAGTGCAGGTCGAGGTAGCCGTTGGCGAGTTTCGACAGTTTCGCGATCCCGCCGCAGATCGTGAGCCGCGGCAACGGATGGCTGCGCAGGTATTTCAGCACCGCCCCGGCAAAGTCACCCATGTCGAGGACCTCAACCCCGGGGTAGAGGGCGGTGACGGTGGCCTCGGAGGTTGACCCGGTACAGGCTGCCGCGTGTCCGGCGCCGCTGGCCCGGGCTACGTCGATGCCTTCGTGGATCGACGCGATCCAGGCCGAACAGGAGTACGGGACTACGACCCCGGTGGTGCCCAGGATTGAGATCCCGCCGACGATCCCGATCCGGGGATTCCAGGTACGGCCGGCGAGCTGCTCGCCGCCGTCGACGCTGACCTCGACTACCGCGTCGACTTCGGTCGCGTCGGGGCCGACCAGCCCCAGCTCACGCGAGACCGCGACCAGGTTCTCGGTGATGTAGCGCCGCGGCATCGGGTTAATCGCGGGTTCCCCGACCGGCAGCGGCAGCCCGGGGCGGGTGATGGTGCCCACCCCCGGCCCGGCCACGAACCGGACCCCCGAGCCGGGCGCACCGGCTCGTACCGTGGCCCGGATTACCGCGCCGTGGGTGACGTCCGGGTCGTCTCCGGCGTCCTTGGTGACTGCTGCGCTGGCGCTGTCGTCGCCGAGGGTTTCGGTGGTCAGCGCGAAGGCGGGCTGGCGGCCCTGAGGAAGCGTCACCTCGACCGGGTCAGGGAAGTCGCCGCTGTGCAGCGCCACCCAGGCGGCCTTGGCGCCGGCCGCGGCGCAGGCCCCGGTCGTCCAGCCGGGCCGCAGCTGCGACGAGCTGAGTTGGGCCGCCCGCCCGGTCGGGCGCGAATCCCGCCGGCCGGATTCGGCCAGGGCCGCGTCGTTGCCCGGGCCCGGCGGCGCCGGGTCGAGCTCGGACGGCCCTGGCATCACCGGTGCTCGTTGGTCAGTTCGTCGGCTGAGGCGATCGCGTTCACTGCGGCCACAGCCATCGCCGACCCGCCCCGGCGGCCCAGTAACGTCAGATAGTCCAAGCCCAGCGGCGAGTCGACGAGGGCCTGCTTCGACTCGGCGGCCCCGACGAAGCCCACCGGGATCCCCACTACCCCGGCCGGCCGGGCCCCGGTGGCCTGGCAGACCTCCAGCAGCCGGAACAAGGCGGTCGGCGCGTTCCCGATCGCGACTACCGAGCCGTCCAGCAGCCCGTCGTCGGCCCACAAGTCCACCGCGGCGCAGGTCTTGGTCGTACCTCGCTGCTGGGCCAGGTCCGCCAGACGAGGATCTTTGATGTGGCACACCACCTGGTTGTCGCGCGGCAGCCGGGAACGGATGATCCCGGTCGCCACCATTGACGAATCGCACAGGATCGCCGCGCCGCCGCGTAACGCGTCCAGGCAGGCCCGCACCATGGTGGGGGTGAAAGCGATGTCGTCGGCGATCGTGGTGTCAGCCGAGGCGTGCACCATCCGGACCACCACCGGCTCCAGGTCGGCCGGGAACCGCTCGAGGTTCGTCTCGGCGCGGATGATCCGAAACGATTCGCGATAGATGTCGGACCCCTGGTTTAGGTACGCGGGGTTCGGCTCGTCGTGGGTCATCGCGGCTCCTGTTCGGCTCGGTTGGAACCTTGAGCCTAGTCACCCGGTCCTGCGGCGGCCAGCCCGAGCGAAGACGGTAGGTGAGCCTGTCTGGACAACGCACGCCAGAAGCGCAAGACTCAGCCCAAGCCATTCGATCGCGGAGCGGAAGCCGGGCAGCGCCGGCACGGTCGCGCCACTGTGGACGCCCCTGCGGGGCGAGAGTCAGACACGCCCAGTGATCGAGCCTTTCCAGGACGGGACGCGAATCCCGAGAAAGGAGATGTTCTCCGGTGCATATCGCCGAGGGAATCCTCTCACCCCTGCAGTGCGCGGTCTGGTACGCGGCCAGCGCGCCTTTCGTTATCCACGGCGCGCGGAGCGTGGTCCGTCAGGTGCGTGAGCACCCCGAGAATAAGCTGCTGCTGGCCACCGCCGGCGCTTTCACTTTCGTCCTGTCGGCGATCAAGCTGCCGTCGGTGACCGGTTCCTCGTCGCATCCCACCGGGACCGGGGCCGGCGCGATCCTGTTCAAACCCCCCGTGATGGCCTTCCTGGGGATGATCGTGCTGATCTTCCAGGCCCTGCTGCTCGCCCACGGCGGATTGTCGACGCTTGGCGCCAACACTTTCTCGATGGCGATCGCCGGGCCCTGGGCTGGGTATGCCTGCTACCGGCTCACCAAGAAAGCCGGCGGCCCTGACGCGTTGGCGATCTTCCTGTGCATGGTGGTCGCTGACTTCGTCACGTACTGCGTCACCAGCCTGCAGCTGGCGATCGCTTTCCCGGACCCGCAGTCGGGGATCCTGGGCGCGGCTGAGAAGTTCCTCGGTATCTTCGCGATCACCCAGATCCCGCTGGCGATTGCCGAGGGCATTGTCGGGATCCTGCTGTTCCGGTTCCTGGCGAAGGTGGCTGCGCCGCAGCTGCATTCGCTCGGGGTGTTGGGTACGCCGGAGGTGGCCCATGCCTGAGAACGTCAAGGTCGATACGTCGCTGACCGGCTCCCATAAGTGGGTCACCCCGGTACTGGTGGCGCTGTTGGTGGTGATCTTCGCCGTCAGCATGGTGTTCGGCGCCCGCCACCTCGGTGAAGGCGAGGAAGGTTTCGGCGGCACCGATTCGGCCGCAGCCGAGGCTGCCGAGAAGGCCGGCGCTAAGCCCTGGATTACGCCGCTGTTCGAGCCGAACTCCAGCGAGGTCGAGTCTGGTCTGTTCGCCATGCAGGCTGCGCTCGGCGCTGGGATCCTCGGCTACGCCCTGGGCCGGATGAGCGGACGCAAGAGGGGTCGTGAGGAAGCCGTGGCCGCCTCCGAGCCGGGGACCGGTGCGGAGCTGGCCGAAACCGACCGATGACGATCACCTCACTCGACGACGCCGCCTGGGACTCGCCTTGGCGGCGTCGGGCGGTGGGGGAGAAGGTCCTGCTCGCGGTCGGGCTGGTGGTGACTGCGCTGTGTACCCCGACCTGGCCGGGTACGGCGCTGGTCTCGCTGGTCAGCCTGGTCGTGATCCTGGCCTGGGCCCGGATCCGGCCCCGGGTGCTGGCCCAGGCGATGTCTGCGCCGCTGGTTTTTCTGCTGCTCGGCGGGCTTTCGGTGCTGGTCAGCGTCGGCGGCGGCGCCGGGGCCCGGGTGTGGTGGCGGGCCGGTTTCCTCAGCATCGGGCCGGATTCCTGCCGGCAGGCGATCCAGCTGGTGGCGCATGGGGTGGCCGGCACCGTGGCCGTGATGGTGCTGGCGGTCACTACCCCGATGGTCGACCTGCTGACGTGGCTGCGCCGGTGGCGGGTGCCTGACCCGCTGCTGGAGATCGCCGCTCTCACCTACCGGCTGATCTTTGTCCTGCTGGACACGGTGGTCACCGCCCATGAGGCGCAGCGTTGTCGGCTGGGGGACGCGCCGGTGGGACGGCGGGCTTGGCGGCGGCGGTGGGAGAACACCGCGGCGCTGATGGGGTCGGTGGCGGTGCGGTCCTGGGCCCGGGCCAGCCGGCTCAACGAAGGGTTGACGAATCGGGGATTTGAGTCGTCGCTGGCGACGCTGCCGATCGTACGGCGCGGCTCGGTCGTCTTCCAGGCCGTGACCGTGGCGTTGCTGGCGGCGACCTGGGTGGCTGGTTGGGCGGTGACGGGACGATGGTGGCGATAAGTGACGACCTTGCGCTGCTGAGTACCGAGGAGTTGTGCGCGACCCATCCGGGCCGGCCGATGGTCTTGGACCGGGTCTCGGTGGCGGTCCGGCGCGGGGTGCCGGTGGCGTTGCTCGGCGCCAATGGGTCAGGCAAGACCACCCTGCAGCGCTGCCTGGCCGGGTCGCTGGTCCCGGCCTCGGGCCGGGTGCTGCGGGGTCGTACGGTGCTGCGCTATGACCGGGCCGGGCTGCGGGAGCACCGCCGCGCAGTCCAGATGGTGCTACAGGACCCCGACGATCAGCTGTTCAGCGCCGACGTCACCCAGGATGTTTCTTTCGGCCCGATGAACTTGGGGCTGCCGGTCGACGAGGTACGGCAGCGGGTGGGTGAGGCGTTGACGCTGCTCGGCGCGGAGCATCTCGCTGAGCGGGCCACCCACCAGCTCTCCTACGGGGAACGCAAACGGGTCGCCGTGGCTGGCGCGGTCGCGATGCGTCCTGACCTGCTGCTGCTTGATGAGCCGACTGCCGGTCTGGACCCGGCCGGGGTCCGTCAGATGCTGGCCGCGCTGGGGCGGCTCGGCGCCCATGGCACCACTGTGCTGATGGCCACCCATGACGTGAACGTGGCCCTGGCCTGGGCTACGGAGGCGATCGTGGTGGTCGACCACCAGGTGGTGCAGGGCCCGATCGCTGAACTTCTGGCCGATTCTGACCTGATCACCCGAGCCCATCTGGAGATCCCGTGGCCGTTGGCCCTGGCCGCCCGGCTCGGCTTGCCTGATCTGCCCCGCGACCTGGACCAGGTGGTTGCGCTGCTGCGGTAGCGGTTTGTGGTCCTATTCGGCGAGCAGCGAATTGACGGCTTCCTCCAGCAGCATGCCGATCGCGCGTTTGGCGGCGGCTTTGGCTGCGGCCGCGGCTGCGGCCCCGGTGCCGCCGCTGGCCACCGCTATTACGAGCGAGAAGGCGCAGGTGCTGAGGTGGGCGATGACCGCGATCTTGAGCAGTAAGACGAGCTTGGAGATCGCCAGGCAGGTGGTGGCCAGGGCCTCGCAGCCCTGGAAGAGGTCGTCGTAGCGGTTCATGACCGAGTCGCTCTCGTGGATATGAGCGACGAAGGAGCTGATCCCGTCCCCCTCGTTACGGGCGGCGAGGCTCTTCACGGCGCCGCGCAGATCGACCTTAGAGTCGCCTCCGCCCAGCGCTCTCCAGTCCTCGGCCCAGGCCGCCACCCGATCCTCGTCGGTGGCCGGCCAGTCGAATCCGAGGATTTCGAGAATGACCCGAAGCTCGTCGGATAGCTGCATGCCCATGGGGTCTCCTCTAGGAGTTGAACGGGGTCTCGGCCAGCGCCGCCTGGATTTGTTCGGCGGTGAGGGTGTTGTCGAGTTCGAGGTCACGGTAGAACTGCCCCGTGGCGTACAGGCCCGACGCTTCTTCCAGGAGTTGCGCCACGATGCCGTCGACGACGGTACGTACGTACTGGACTGATTCCGGGACGATCAGCGCGATCGCGTCATCCACCGTGGTCGGTCGGACCCCGGTAGCCCCTACCGCCGCCACATCGCCTAGCCGATCGAGCCTCTCCGCGGCCCGGGCCGAGAGCCCATCAGCCGCCTCGGCGAAAACGACGGCGCACTGTTTCCAGGATGTGGGATCGAACTTCATGGCATCTCCTGGGAGATGGCCTTCCGGAAGGCTTCCTGAATGTCGGCATTAGTCTGGTCGACGACCTCCATGAGCCGCGCGTAGGACGGGCTGACGCGCCTCGCCTCAGCTATGACCTCACGCTGGTTCTGCTCCAGCGCTTGATTGATGACCTGCTGGATTTGCTGGGCCCGGTCCCGGTCGAGATCGGTGACCGTGAACGAGGTGATGATGCCGTCCTCGACCTCGACCTCGATAGATCCATCCTCGGACTGGCTCATCGTGGGCCCTGCCGCGACCGGTACGGATTCCATCGGCTCGGCTTGCTGTGTTAGCTGGGTGATTCTGGCGTAGATATCAGCGAGGTTCGGGGTGCTCATGTCAGTTTGCTTCGTTCCATGGGATCGGTGAGGGCGTGGCTGGCGAGTTCGTCGAAGGTGTCGTATTCGGCTTCGATGGTGTCGAATTCGAACATGGCGAGGATCCGGAATTTGCGGGCGGCGGGGTCGTAGGCGTACATCCAGATGTCGTCGGATTTGCCGAGGAAGAAGTACTCGGGGAAGTTCTCAATATAGAGCTCATTGATGTCCACGACTCCCATGATGTCCTCATCGGAATAGGAGTCGGTGGCCCAGAGGACGACTCCGTCGAGGTCGATGCCGTTGGTGGTGCGCCAGAAATCGGCCAAGTCGGTGGGGAGTTGGCCGGGGTGGTGGCTGGTGAACCAGTCGGCGACCTGGGCGATTTGTTCCTCGGTGGCCGGCGGGATGGGGCCTTCCTTCCACCATTCGGCGTATGCCTGGAAGATGCGGTCGATCTGGGATTTGAGTTTCGGGTTCATGGTTACCTTTCTCGATAGGCGTGGGTTCCGGGCTGGGGCCAGGTCCATAGGCCGGGAGGCATCACAGGAACATCAACATTCATCGGCGCTCCCTCGGGTATTCTCTGTAGTACGGCATTCTGGCTTGCGGTAATGAGGTCATGGTCGGGATCATTCTTGATCAGGATAAAATTGTCGGGATTATTGGTCCCGCCACCTTGTAGGGGGATCCGATGATGAACGGCGAAACCCTCCGGCGCGTTTCCGCCTGCCTTGAAGATACGGATTTCTTCAGCGGTCCATCCGAGCGCCTGGAGTTCGGTAACTGTCGCCTTAGCGCGCACCTGAGCAAGAAACTTGTCACGCGGACCATCGGATGCGTAGAATTCTTTTCGTAGTCGTGCGACGTCTGCGCGAGTGGGTTTTGTTCCAGTGACCCGGGTGCGCCTCAACTGCGGGGTATGGTAGCGCCCAACGCGTCGTCCTGTCTTGAACTCGAGGTGCTTGATGCGCGGCAGCTGGATGAACTTGCCGGCTACTCGATGGAACGTACCTCTCAGCGCCACGACCTACCTCCTTGGGGTCAAGCAGTGCAGGAAACACAGGCCCGAACGTCATCTAGGCCCACGCTATACCCTGCTAGTCTGTGGTGCAAGATGACATGCGCCACCATACTCATGACCAGTGGGCCAGATCCCCGCGGCCGGGGTGTTGGGCGACTACCCGGTCGCTGGGCTCTGGCTGGCAGCGACCGGCTCACCCGGAGACCGTGACCGCTGGTGCCTGAACCACCCGGCCCAGGAACGGAGGTTCCACCGGCTCGGCTTGCTGTGTTAGCTGGGTGATTCTGGCGTAGATATCAGCGAGGTTCGGGGTGCTCATGTCAGTTTGCTTCGTTCCATGGGATCGGTGAGGGCGTGGCTGGCGAGTTCGTCGAAGGTGTCGTATTCGGCTTCGATGGTGTCGAATTCGAACATGGCGAGGATCCGGAATTTGCGGGCGGCGGGGTCGTAGGCGTACATCCAGATGTCGTCGGATTTGCCGAGGAAGAAGTACTCGGGGAAGTTCTCAATATAGAGCTCATTGATGTCCACGACTCCCATGATGTCCTCATCGGAATAGGAGTCGGTGGCCCAGAGGACGACTCCGTCGAGGTCGATGCCGTTGGTGGTGCGCCAGAAATCGGCCAAGTCGGTGGGGAGTTGGCCGGGGTGGTGGCTGGTGAACCAGTCGGCGACCTGGGCGATTTGTTCCTCGGTGGCCGGCGGGATGGGGCCTTCCTTCCACCATTCGGCGTATGCCTGGAAGATGCGGTCGATCTGGGATTTGAGTTTCGGGTTCATGGTTACCTTTCTCGGTAGGCGTGGGTTCCAGGCTGGGACTACCTCAGCGCCACGGCCTACCTCCTTGGAGTTGGCGTTCTGGGGATCACAACGACACTGCCTAACCTCACGGTATACCTTGTTGGACCACGAAGTTGAGATCACCTGCCATCGAAATCGCAAAGACGACCAGACCGACAACGCAGCGACAGTACTGCTCAACGTCGCGACAAACCCGAACCCGATGACAGACATCAGCAGGTAAACGGCGGCCTCTTGCCGAAAGTCATGCCCAGCGGTGACCTCACCCGGCGCGCCGGCCCTCGTTAAGGATCACGACATCGTCCACAGAAGATCTGGCCTGCGTGGACCCTGGCCGACAGCGGATGGTCAGGCAGTCCACGTCCAGGCGGTGACAGCCCGGGCCGGTTTCCAACCGCGGAGCCGGCCGATCTGGTCAGCGGTCTCCACACCAAACCGCATCAGCTCACCGCCGAGGCGGGCATGCAGGTCGGCGACCAAGGCCTCCGCCTCGATCGTGACCCCGTGCACCACCAGCCGCCCTGCGGGCGCAAGCCGGTCCTGACACGCGGCGACGAGTTCGGCGGTAGCGCCGCCGCCGATGAAAACCGCGTCCGGGTCCGGCAATTCGGGCAGCCCTCGGGCCAGGTTGGCCTCGACGATCCGTACCTGCCCGGGCAGGGTCAGCGCCTCGGCATTAGCCCGGGCATTCGCAGCCCGGTCCGCGCGCCGCTCCACCCCGACCGCCCGGCATGACGGATCAGTCCGGCACCACTCCACCGCCACCGACCCAGCCCCGGTGCCCAGATCCCACAACAGCTGCCCCGGCAACGGCCGCAGCGCAGCCAACGCCACCGCCCGTACCGGGTGCTTGGTGATCAGGCCGTCGTGGACGAAATGCTCCTCGCCCAGCCCAGGGGTACGGCCGAGGCGGCGGGTGTCGGGATCACGGGTCACCGCAGCAGGGTAACGACCGGGAGCCGGGCCGGCGAGGACTATGGCACAATCGCTGGGCCGGCCGGGAGGAATCCGGTGCGCAGGCCCAGGTGGTCTTCAAACCCGGGGCGGTCCCGCCACTGTGAGTGCCACGGCACGAGCCAGGTCGACCTGGCCGGCCTCGACGCGACCAGCGCCGAGCAGGATGCGGGCGAGGACCCGTGAGGAGGTTCTGTCATGCCCCGGGCGCGTACCGACGTACGCCCTGACGACGGGCTCAGCACCCGCGAACGGCGGCTGCGACCGGTCCTGATCGTCAACACCGGCGACGGCAAAGGCAAGACCACCGCCGCGATGGGCACCGCGCTACGGGCCTGGAACCAGGGCTGGTCGATCGGAATCTTCCAGTTCATCAAATCTGGACGCTGGCGGGTAGGTGAGCGTGACGCCTTCGCCGCCCTGTCCGAGGCCCACGACCGTACCGGGATCGGCGGCCGGGTTACCTGGGAGGTGATGGGCACCGGCTGGTCCTGGTCACGGGCCGGTGAGAACGCCGAACCGGCCCAGCGGGCCCACGAAGGCTGGTGCCACGTCCGGGAACTGCTGGCCGCCCAGAGCCACGACCTGTACCTGCTCGACGAGTTCACCTACCCGCTGGCCTGGGGCTGGATCGACGTCACCGAGGTGGTCGAGACCCTCGCCCACCGGCCCGGGCGCCAGCAGGTCATCATCACCGGCCGCCACGCGCCCGACGAGCTGGTCGCGGCCGCCGACATCGTGACCCGGATGGAGAAGGTCAAACACCCCTTCGACGCCGGCCAGCGCGGACAGGCAGGCATCGAATGGTGACCATCCCGCGGATCCTGATCGCCGCGCCCGCCTCGGGCGGCGGCAAGACCACCATCGCCACCGGGCTGATGGCGGCACTACGGCTGTCCGGACACCCGGTCGCGCCGTACAAGGTGGGCCCCGACTACATCGACCCCGGCTACCACGCCCTGGCCTCGGGCCGGCCCGGCCGTAACCTCGACGCGGTCCTCTGCGGGCCCGAGCTGATCGCCCCCCTACTCGGGTACGGCTTCGTCACCCCCAGCCCGGCCGAGATCGCCGTAATCGAGGGGGTGATGGGCCTGTTCGACGGGCGCCTCGGCACCGGCGCCGGCTCCAGCGCCGAGATCGCCCGGCTCACCGCCACCCCGGTTGTGCTGGTGGTCGACACCGCCCACGCCAGCCTTACCCACGCCGCAGTGGTGGCCGGTCTGGCCGGCTACGACCCCGAGGTACAGGTCGCCGGGGTGATCCTGAACCGGGTCGGCTCCGCCCGGCATGGGGCCGAGGTACGGCGCGGGATCGAAGCGCTGGGGATCCCGGTGCTCGGCGAGATTCCCCGCCAGCCGGGGATCTTCGTCCCGTCCCGGCATCTGGGGCTGGTCCCGGCCGCCGAGCGAGACGCCTCCGCCGCGCAGGTCGAGGCCCTGGCCGGGGTGGTCCGCGACCATGTCGACCTGGACGCTGTGCTGCGGCTCGCCCGCCGCGCCCCGGACCTCGACGTTGAGCCGTGGGACCCGGCCCGGGCGCTGCGGACCAGCTCCGGCGGCCCGGCCCTGGCCGAGGCGCGCTCGGGCGTACGACCGTCCGCAGCTGAACCGGTGGTGGCGATCGCCGGCGGGCGGGCCTTCACCTTCTGCTACCCCGAGACCGTGGAGCTACTGGAGGCGGCCGGCTGCCGGGTAGTCGAGCTGGACCCGCTGCGTGACCCGGAGCTGCCGGCCGGGACCTGCGGCTTGTACCTCGGCGGCGGCTTCCCCGAGATGTACGCCCCGCAGCTGGCCGCCAACGAGCATCTACGCCGGGCGATCCGGGAAGCAGTCGCCGACGGTCTGCCGGTGGTGGCCGAATGCGCCGGGCTGCTGCTGCTGTGCCGCCGCCTCGATGGGCATCCGATGATCGCGGCGCTGCCGTTGGACGCCGCCATGAGCCCGCGGCTCACCATGGGCTACCGGGACGCGACCGCGCCCGCTGACAACCTGCTCGCTGCTGCGGGAGAACAGGTGGTCGGGCACGAATTCCACCGGACTACCGTCACCCCGGTAGGCGAAGCGGTGGCCCGGGAAGCCGGCTCGGGGGAGCCGGCCGCGTCCACCGGTGCCGCGCCCACTGGTGCCGAGCCCACTGGGCCGAACCCCGATGCCAGATCCATCGATGCCGGGCCGGCGCTGTCTGCGGCCTGGCATCTCGACCTGGGCGGGGCCGGGGTGCGAGAAGAGGGGATCGCCGCAGCGAGCGAGCACGCTTCGTACCTGCACCTGCACTGGGCGGGGGCCCCGGGCTGCGCGGCCCGGTTCGCTGCCCAGGTGTATCGCCGCGCCGCCCGTACCGCGGGGCGCCCGACGCCCACACCCCCCCAGTCTGACCGGATCCTGGTCACCGCAGCGGAGCCTGTCACTATCAGTCATCATGGCGATCGGGATCTGGCCCCTGGGCTGGTGGACCTCGCGGTCAACGTCCGGCTGCCCCGTCCCCCGGACTGGCTGGTCGAGCAGATCAGCGCCACCGCCGCGACCTGGGGCGCCTACCCGGACCCGGCGCCGGCCCGGGCCGCGCTAGCCGAGCTGCACGGGGTCGACGAGGCGATGGTGCTGCCCACCGCCGGCGCCGCCGAAGGCTTCTGGCTGCTGGCCCGCGGCGTTGACGCCGAATATCCGGTAGTGATCCACCCGCAATTCACCGAGCCTGAGACCGCGTTACGGGCCGCCGGTCGGCGGGTGGAACGGATACTGCTCGGCCCGGCCGACGGCTTCGCGCTGAACCCGGCCCAGGTGCCGCGGCAGGCAGACCTGGTCGTGGTCGGCAACCCGACCAACCCGACCGGGGTACGGCATCCGCGTCAGAGCCTGCTCGGGCTACGCCGCCGCGGCCGGACGGTGGTCGTCGACGAAGCCTTCCTCGACGACCCCGCCGACAGCCTGATCGGGCCCGACCTGGGGCAGCTGCTGGTACTCCGGTCGCTTACCAAGACCTTCGCCCTGGCGGGGATCCGGGCCGGGTACCTGGTCGGCGACCCAGACCTGATTGGTCGTCTGGCCGCCCAGCAGCCGCCCTGGTCGGTGTCCACCCCGGCCGTGGCCGCGATCCTCGCCTGCTGCACCGATGAGGCCCAGCGGCTACGCCGCCGCCTCGCTGACGAGCTGCCCGGGCTGCGGGCCGACCTCACCGACCGGCTACGGGGCCTGGGGCTGACCGTGATCGACTCCCAGGCGCCGTTCGTGCTGGTCGATACCGCGGCGCTGGCGCCGTACTCGCTGCGCCCGGCGCTGGCTGAGCGAGGCTTCGCTGTGCGTCGTGGCGAGACCTTCCCCGGGCTCGGCCCGACCTGGATCCGGATCGCGGTCCGTGACCGCGCCACCCATGCCAGCCTCGCTGCCGCCCTGGCCAGCCTGGCAACCGACGATGACAAGGAGATCCGATGACCGTACGGTATGCGCCCGAACTACAGGGGGGGACCGTCACCCTCGTCGGTGGCGGACCGGGAGACCCGGGACTGCTCACCGTGGCTGGTTTGGAGGCGGTACAGCAGGCCGACGTCATCCTGTACGACCGGCTGGCCCCGGCCCAGGTGCTCGAGGAGGCGCCCGACAGCTGCCAACGGATCCCGGTCGGCAAGGTGCCGCGCGGGGAATACGTGCCGCAGGAACGGATCAACGAGCTGCTGGTCGAGCACGCCCAGGCCGGGCGGCGGGTGGTCCGACTCAAGGGCGGTGACTCGTTCGTCTTCGGCCGCGGCGGGGAAGAATGGCAGGCCTGCGCGGCGGCCGGGATCCCGGTCCGGGTAATCCCCGGCGTCACCTCGGCGGTCGCCGCCGCAGAACTGGTGGGGTTGCCGGTCACTCACCGGCACCTGGTGCAGGGCTTCACCGTGGTCTCCGGCCACGTCGCCCCCGACGATCAGCGTTCGCTGCTGGACTGGGAACACCTGGCCATGACCCCCACCACCTTGGTGATCATGATGGGGGTTGCCCACCTCGGTGAGATCGCCACCCGGCTGATGGCCGGCGGGATGGATCCCCAGACCCCGGTCGCGGTGGTGAGCAACGCCTCCCTGCCTCGGCAGCAGACGTTCCGTTCCCGGCTCGAAACGGTGGCCGAGGACTTGACCGCGGCCGGTGTGAGGCCCCCGGCGATCACCATCATCGGCGAGGTGGCCGGCCTAGACCTCGACCACACCGACCCCGCCACCCGGGTGCCGTCCGACCACTGAGATCGGGCCTACCTCATCGCCTGAGGAGCCGGCGCCGAACCCAGGCGGCTGCCTCGTCGGCGGTCGCCACCTCGGCGGTGGCAGCGGGCACGGCGGGCCGGGACACCATCACCACCGCCACCCCCTGCTCGGCCGCGGCGACCAGCTTGGGATCCGGCTCGGTGCCGCCGGAATCCTTGCTTACCACCACCTCGGCCCCGGCGAGCAGCCGCCGCTCGTCGTCCAGGGTGAACGGGCCCCGAGCCCGCAGCACCTGCCAGCCGTACGGAAGGTCGACCTCGGGCGGGTCGACGCAGCGGACGATCACCGGGCGTTCACCGAGGACCAGGTAGTGGGGGACCGGTTGCCGGCCCACGGTCAAGACCACCAGCCCGGTCCCAGCCGCGGCTGCAGCCGCCTGGTCATGGTCGTCGACCCAGGTCCAGCCCTGCGCCATCGGCAGCGCCCGCCAACTCGGGGCGCACAGCCGCAGCAGCGGTACCTGCTGGGCACGGCAGGCGACGCTGAGGTGCTCGGACATGGTGGCCGCGAAGGGATGGGTGGCGTCCACCACCACCCGTACCCGCTCCTCGGTCAGCAGCCGGGCCAGGCCCGCAGTGCCGCCGAAGCCGCCCTGACGGACCTGGCCGGGAACCGGCACCGGCTCCCGGGTCCGGCCGGCGAGCGAACTCACCACATCAATCCCGGCTGCCACCAGCAGCCCGGCCAATACTCGCCCGCGGCCAGTCCCACCGGCCACCAGAACATCCACAACCCCATCCAATCAGTACCAGACCCGGAACCGGCGCAGATCAGCGGGCTCATCGTGAAAACCGACGCTGCGGGGGAACCTCGACGAAGGTTCTGCCCGCTGCTGTGCTGGATGGTTCAGACATACCCCCCTGTGACAGACAAAAGAGAGCATCGTAGGGTACTGCGAGAACCTCATTCACCCCCTGAGAGGAAACGTCGATGACGACTCATCGCATGCTGAATCGCCGTACCCTGATCACCGCCCTCGGCGTTGGTGCCGCCGGGATCAGCCTGGGTACCGCCTTCGCGGCCAGCGCAGCCGAGAACAACAACGAGACCGGATTCCGGTACTTCACGGGCAAGGGCCTCAGCGCCGCCCAGGCTGCCGGGATCATCGGGAACTTCATCCAGGAGTCACAGCGTGGCGACGGCGTGATGCATCCTGACCGGACCCAGGACGGGGGCGGCCCGGGCCGCGGGATCGCCCAGTGGACCGCCGGTCAGCGGTGGGCCACGCTGGTCTCGTACGCGAACCAGCAGGGCCGCGACCCGTGGTCCCTGTCGCTGCAACTGGACTTCGTCTGGCATGAGCTGCGGGGAACGCATGTGAGCGCGTACAACGCGCTCGTCGCCTGCGGAGATGTCCGATCGGCCACCCTGGCGTTCTCGAAGTACTACGAGGGATGCGGCATCTGCCACAACGACCGCCGGGTCGCCTTCGCGCAGCAGGTGTACGCCCGGTACGGCTCCGGCGGCGGCGGCGGTGGTGGCGGCGGCGGCGGCGACACCCACCTGCCGCTTCTCGAGAAGGGCAGCACCGGGTCCGCCGTGACCACCCTGCAGTACCTGCTGCGCCACAACGGGCAGTCGCTGGCCGTGGATGGCATCTTCGGCCCGGGCACCCATGCCAGTGTGGTCAGCTACCAGCGCGGGCACGGCCTCGACCCGGACGGGGTCGTCGGGCCGCTCACCTGGAACAAGATCCTGCCGATCGTGGAGTCTGGTAACGAGGGCTACCACGTCCGGGCGCTGCAGTTCGAATTGCGTGAGGCCGGGCACGGGATCGAACTCGATGGGGTCTTTGGACCTGCCACTGGCGGTGCCCTGGCCGCCTACCAAAAGGCGAACGGGCTGGTGGTGGACCAGGTCGCCGGGCCGATGACCTGGCGTGCCCTGATCGACTAGCACGACGACCACCCGACCGGCGGTACTGAGCCCAGTACCGCCGGTCGTGGTCTGTCGGGACACCGAACTACGGCGCTGCCGTGCACAACGACGGGCCGAATCTCAGCAGGATGCCCGATCGCACACCGTGTCGGCTGGTACGTCCGCTGTTGTGCGGCGCGCCACCCACTCGTACCGGGCGAGGGGCGGCAGTCCGATACGTCCGCTGTTGTGCGGCGTCCGCGGCTGCGGCGAGCAAGCTGCGACGACCAGGCTGTGGCGTGCACATCTGCGGGCCGAACCTCATCCAGACGCCCCCGGAGGCGGATCTTCGCGACTATGTGTCCGCCGTTGTGCACGGGTGTCCTACCGTGATGACATGAGTGATCCCGTGGTGTCCCGGCCGCGCCCCGCCGCTGCACCCACCTACCGCGCCCACAACGACAAGCTCTCCGAGGCCCGCGCTCGCTCCTGGGGAATGGACGACGTCATCGATGCCGTCTTCTTCGCCGTGGCCGCCGTGGCGACTATGTGGCTGGCGTGGACCGTCATCGGGGCGGGCTGGCACCTGTCCTTGTGGGCCATCCTGGCGGTCATTCTGTTCTGGGCGCTCCTGGCTTACCTGGCCATCCCCCGCCTCCACCAGGTCCTCACCTGGCTGTACGTACCCGACTACTTCATCGGCCGCACCCGTACCGTTGATGGTCTTCTCGGGGACCCGGTCAACCTTGCCGTCTTAGGTGACGAGGACGACATCCATGAGGCTATGACGCGCGCCGGCTGGGTACGCGCCGACCCGATCACGTTCGCCTCTGCCTGGCGGATCGCCATCTCCTCCGTTACCCGCCGCTCCTACCCGGCGGCCCCAGTCTCCACGTTGACGCTCTTCGGGCGGGGGCAAGACTTCGCCTACCAGAAGGAGGTGGAAGGCAACCCCGCCCAACGCCACCATGTGCGCTTCTGGCATACCCCCGCCGGATGGGTCCTACCGGGAGGCCGTACCGTGGACTGGCTCGGGGGCGCTACCTATGACCGTTCTGTGGGTCTGAGTTCCCTGACCGGCCAGGTCACCCACAAGATCGACGCGAACATTGATATCGAGCGTAACTATGTAGTTGATGATGCCATGTGGGCCAGCCCGGAAGCCTCCACCGAGGTGTGGCCGGACTTCTTCACCGCCTACCACGACAAGAACGGCGGGGGCGACCGTATTCAGACCGACGGGGACCTGTACGTGTTGAACCTGCACGCTGTCGTCCGTGACGACGTACGGTCTGTGGATCTGGCCCGCGCCCGGGACCGGGACGCCCAGGCCAGCCGCCAGCGCCCCGCTGGGCTGCTGATTGGCCTGGTCTTGGTGGGTCTGGCGATCCTGGCCGACGTGGCGCGGTTCGTCAGCGACTCTGAGATCTCCCAGATCGTGCAGATGTTGCGAGACGAGGGCGTGTCCAACCCTGAGACCATCGCCTACGGGATGACCGTGGGCGGGGGCGTCTTCTTGATGCTCTTCCTCGTGATCTTGAGCTGGGCCTCCTCGGCCGGGCATCCCAAGGCCCGTACCGCACTGCTGACGGTTCTGACCTTGTCCATCGTGACCACGGCCGGGCAGATCAGCGCGTTGGGGGTACGCCAGGCGACCCTGGTCTCCCTGACCAGCCTGGCCCTGGAGGTCTTGGCCCTACTAACGCTGACCAGCCGGCCCGTGCAGCGCTGGCAGCGTCACCGCAAGGCCGAGCGGCGCCAGCGCCGGGCCTGGGCATCCGGGTAGCGGGCGTCCGGTCGCGCGGGCCTGGCGAGCACGAATTGCGCGACGACCTGGGGATCGAACCGCCCCCGGTCGCGGGCATCGTGCCGCGCGGGCCTGGAGCACATCTGCGGGCAGAATCTCCCGCAGGTGTCCTGAACCGGGGTTCTCCCGGCCGGTTCGTCCGTCGTTGTGCGCCGCTGGGAAGCAGCGGTCCATTCGCACCAGAGATGGTCGGGGTTCTCCCGGCCGGTTCGTCCGTCGTTGTGCGGGCGACGGCAGTCAGCGGTCGGGTCTGGTTGGGGTATGCCTGGTTACCAGGTCTTCTTGCCGGTCGCAGTCGGGGCGTTGGACCGGTCCTCGCGGTCTTTGCCCTGCTGGTCGCGCTGTTGTCCTTTCTCATTGCGGTTGTTCAGCTGGTCTTGCTGCTGCTGCGGATCGGCGCTTGACGGGGGGTTCGAGCTGGAAGGGGACGCCGTTGCCCGATGGGACTCTTCGACGCGCTGCTGTTCGGCCCGCCGTTGTGCCTCCTGCTGCTTGTCGTTCAGGCGCTGATCGGCTTCCTGAGCCTGCTGCTGTTCCTGTTCCCGGCGCTGTTCGGGCGAGGTCGGGCTGGGCTGCTGCGACTTCCCGGTGGGATCACCGGACTTCCCGGTCGTCGGTTCACCGGACTTCCCGGTCGTCGGCTGACCGGACTTCCCGGTCGTCGGCTGACCGGACTGGTTCTTCGTGGACGGGCCCGACCGGCCGCTGCTTGGCTTGCTGGAACCCGACGGGGAGGCGGCCAGGTCGCCACACTGGCCCTTGCGGAGCACCTCGCGGGCCTCGGCATAAACCCGTTCCGCGTCTGCCGGATGTTGCTGCGCCAACAGCTCGTCGCCTTGGCCTTCTATCGCCAGCACCAGGTTGATCCGGACCATGCAGTCGCGGTCGGCCGGGACCCGGGTCAGCGCCCGCTCCAGATCTGTGCGCGCCTGCTCGTACCGGTTCAGCTGAATCAAGGTGGTGCCCCGGTTGTACGACGCCACCCAGTCTTCCAGCAGATCCAGGTGACGGTTGCGGTGGAACTGTGCCTCGGCGGTCTCGTACCCCTGCTGCGCGTACGCGTCTCGGCCGGTCTCGTTAGCGCTTACCATCAGCAGCACCTTGCCGGCGAAGATCAGCAGCAGCAGCGCTAGCGGGGCGAACCCGATCAGCAGCTTCGCCCGTACTGACAGCCTTCGCGGCGAGAATCTCATCGTGACCCCTTCCGAGAAGCGCCCCTGACCCGCGCCGCGAACTGGCGGCCTCGGGCGGCATCCCACAGTTCCCACAGCACCGGGCCCAGCAGCAGCAGGCCCACCAGCCAGGACCAGTCATCACCCGACGAGACCATCGCGCTGCTGCCGGTACCGCGCACATCCGGCGCCGCGATCTGCACCTCGCTGGGGGCGGTCCGATGCTGGTAGCTGCCGCCTAGCTGGTCTGCGATCTGGCGCAGGTTGTTCTCGTCGATCGTCGACAGGGCCTTCCCGCCGTGGCCGTCTGTTACGTACGACGAACCGTTGCGCATCCGCCCGCCCTGGGTCGTGCCGTAGCCCAAGACCAGCGCCCCGGACAGGTAGGTCTTCAACGTGGCGAAGGAGTCCACCGGTTTCTCCACGGTCTGCTCACCGTCGCCGAGGTACACCAGCAGCCGCTTGCGGTTCGGGGAACGCTGCGCCGAGCTGGACAGGGCGGCCTCGGCGGCTGGCAGTCCGACATCGATCGACGTGCCCTGGTTGTAATACTCCCGCGGGCCGGCTACCTCGACGAGAGTCATGACCGCCGTGGTGTCGGTCGTCAGCGGGAGTTCCAGCCGCCCGACATGGTCGAAGGTCACCACCGCGAACCGGGCCCCGGGGAACCGTTCCAGCACCCGGCGAATATCCGCCTTGGCGCCGAGCAGCCGGGGATCGGAGCCGTTGTAGTCCTCAGCCATCATCGACAGGCTCCGGTCCAGCATGATCACCACATCCAGATTGGTGGTCCGGCCCGGATCGGAGACCACCCCGAAGCCGGGACGCAGCGCCGCCAGCACCACCAGCAGCCCAATCAGCAGCCGTCGCCCCAGCGGCCACGACAGCTGGCGGGCCCGCCAGAGCTGGTAGCCCACCAGGGCGAGTACCCCAGCCCCCACCAGTACCGCCGGCCAGTACGGATTCACTGCCATCGTGACACCTTTCCGCTCGCGACCACCCAGCCCACCAGGCCGACCGACAGCAGGGTCAGCCCGACCGCGGACAGATCGTGCACCGCCACCTGCCGCTCGCCCTGCAGCCGGGATGCCTCCTGCGACTGGATCGACCGGATGATCGCCGGGCCGGTGGCCTTATCCCGCATCAAGTAGCCCGCGCCCCCGCCTTCGATGGCTAGCTGCCGCAGGCGGGCATAGTTGGTGTCGTCGTATTCGGCGATGGTGAAGGTCACGACCTTTTGCTCCTTGAGCTGGGCAAAAGCCTGTTCCACTGTGAAGATCGGTGTGCCGGACAGATCATTATCGGTGGCCAGCACCATGGTCCGAGCCCGCTCGCTATCACGACGGTCAAACCGCTGCAGGCAGGACATGATCCCGTCACCAATCAGGCTCGACCCATTCCCCTCATTAGTCCCCGTCAGGAAACGGAAGCTGTGTTTCTCCATCTCCTGTGCAGCCGTGGTCAGCTGCTCGGCGATGAAGTCGTAGTCATGGGTCAGGGGGAACTTCAGCACCGCCGACGAGTTCCAGACGGTGAGCCCGATCCGTTCGCCCTTGAGGCCGCGCGCGATCTCGCCGAAGCCTCGCAGTAGTTCCGCGTCCACGTCGCTCATCGAGCCGGAGACATCCAGGCAGAGCATGATGTCGCGGTTGTGCTGGATGGAGGGGTTCTCGTCGCTCAGCCCCAGCCTGCCCGCCAGCAGCCAGCACCCGGCCACCACCAGACCCAACGACGCCACCTGGATCGTGGTCCAGCGCAGCAGCCGACGCGCCAGCTGCTGGAAGGCCGCGACCCGGCGTACGTTGCCGGTGTTGGCGACGAGCAGCCCGTCCGCGGCGTACGGCGCCGAGCGCCGCCCCCACAGGTAGCCCAGCACGACAAACCCCAGCAGCAAAAGCACCGCCAGCGGCCAATACTTCAGCGCCATGTTCCCACCAGCCGTTCGGCCTGCTCCGCGTAGCGGTCCAATTCCAGCGCGGCGGCCTGCGGGGATGAGCCGCCGGGGCCGAAGGCCGGTTCGTAGACCCCGGCCACGAAATCGGCCACCGGCGCCAGCCGCGGGTCCTGGCGCAGCTCGTACAGGGTCATCGCGTCAAGGTCGCTGCGGCCATGATCAGCGAGATAGGTACGCACCACCCGGCTCAGCCGCTGGCTAGCCGGTTTCGCTGCCAGGCTCCCGTCGGCCAGGGCCTGGCGGATCCGGGCGATCTCGGCTAGGGTCTCGCGGCGGTCCTGCTCTGGGTCCGGTGGTGGCGGCGCCGGCGGTGGCGGCGGCGGCTGGGGCCGGGTGAACCACCAGATTCCTAGGGGCACCACGATGACCAGGGTCATGGCGACAATCGCCAGCGGCACCCAGACGGGCCCGTAGCTGGCGGGCGGGAAGGCTTCAAGCGCGGGCATGGCGGTGCCGATCCAGGAGGGTGAAGATCGAAGGGATCACATCCCGCTCGTCGCTGACGTGTTCCCAGGCGATCCCGAGCCGGTCTAGGCGCCGGCCGCGTCGCTCCAGGCGGGCCGCGGTCTCGGCGGCTACCGCCTCGTGCAGTCCGGGGTCCTGCAGCAACGCCGGCCAGGTCAGCCGCTGCTCCTGGTCGAGCAGCGCGGTCTGGGTCAGCGCCGGGTCGGTCGGGTCTAGGTCGGCGATGGTGAGGAAGAGCACCTCGTGCTGGGCCCGGAGTCGGTTCAGCTGCCGTTCGGCCTCATCGTCGAGGTCTACATCGTCGGCGATGACCACCAGGATGGTACGTCGCCGTACGGTGCGGACCACGTAGTCGAGCAGGGCTCCCAGGTCCGGTTCGGGGCCGTCGGGCTGGCAGCCGGCCAGGATCTGCTGCAGCATCCGTTCCAACGCGTCCTCCCGCGAGGAAGGCCGCAGCCAGTGCACCTGGTCGTGGTTGCCGTGGATCAGGCTCACCCAGTCGCCGTGCCGGGTCGCCAGCCAGCCCAGGATTCCGGCGGCCAGGATCGCTACATCCCGTTTGCAGGTGTTCCGGTCACACATCGCGGCCATGGTCCGGGAGGTCGACACGCATAGCAAGATCGTGTGTTTCCGGTCGGCCACGAACCGTTTGATCAGCAGTTCCCCCCGGCGGGCCGAGGCCTTCCAGTCGATGTCTTTCACATCATCGCCGGCGACGTAGTCGCGCAGGTCGAAGAAGTCCATCGACCGGCCCAGCTGAACCGAGGCGTACGAGCCGTCGAGCAGGCCCCGGACCTTACGGTGCGCATGCACCGCCATCCGGGTTTTGACTCTCGTCAAGAGTGCCATGGCTACGGGGTGGGCACCGCGTCGAAGATCGCGTCGATGATCATCTCCGGGCGGACCCGGTCGGCGACCGCCTCGAAGGTCAACACCAGCCGGTGGCGCAGGATCGCATGCCGTAACGCTTTGACGTCCTCAGGTACCACATGGTCGCGGTCGTTGAGGATCGCCATCGCCTTCGCCACCTGGAGCAAGGCGATCGTGCCGCGGGGGCTGGCGCCGTACTCGAGGTAGCCGGCGCGTTCCGGGCCGATCACCTGCGCCGGGTAGCGGGTGGCGTTCACCAGGGCCACGATGTACCGCTTGATCACATCGTCGACATAGACCCGGGTTACCAGTCCCTGGAGAAAAGCGACGTCGGCGGTGGTGAGCACCGAACTCACGGTACGGTCAGCCAGCACCCCGGACTCGACCCGGTTCAGGACCTCGAATTCTTCGTTTGGGGCGGGATAGTCGACGATCTCCTTGAGCAGGAAACGGTCCATCTGGGCCTGCGGTAGGACGTATGTCCCTTCTTCTTCGATCGGGTTCTGGGTGGCGAGTACCACAAATGGTTCCGGCAGCGGGTGGGTCTCGCCACCGACGGTGGTCTGGCGTTCCTGCATCGCCTCCAGCATCGCCGACTGGGTCTTCGCTGAGGAACGGTTGATCTCGTCTAGCAGCACGAAATTGGCGTGGACCGGTCCGAGTTTGGTGACGAATCTTGCGTGCTGGGCGTCGTACACCTGGGTGCCGATGATGTCGCTGGGCAGCAGGTCCGGGGTGCACTGGATCCGGGAGAAAGAGGCCTGGATAGTGCTCGCCATGGTGGCTGCGGCCAGGGTCTTGGCCAGGCCTGGGACTGACTCCAGCAGGATATGTCCCCGGCTCAGCAGGGTCACCAGCAGGGCCCGGGACAGGTTCATCTGGCCGACCATTTTGGTCGAATAGCCGTGGTGGAACGTGGTCAGCAGATGTTGGGCGCGGGACAACTCGTCGCGGGTCAGTCTCGAAGCGGTGGGCACTCGACCAGGGTAGACGCCAGTGGTCTCAACCGGGGTCGAGCCCGCCGGGGGCGGACAGATCCCAGCGGGCGTAATATTCATCTCACACCCCCGCATTAAAGGAGCGTTCCAAAGAAGCGTCTTCTCCAAGCTTTGGCCATCGTGACCGGAGTCGTCGCTGTGCTGATCCCATTCCAGGCCCAGGCTTACAGCCGCGGTGATTACCCGGGCCCGCGGCGGGGCTACGTCGCCCACCCGCCGGGCTTTCCCGATGACCACGATGTCAAGCGGACCGCGGGCGGGTTGCGCTGCACGGTCCCCTTGGCCGTCGCCACCTGGGGTGATGTCCGGGTTGTGGTCCGCGCGGAGCTGAAGCCTCTGGTGGAGACCCTGCTGCGGCTGACCGAGACCCGCTACGGCTACGACATCAGGGGCGCCGAGACCGGGGGTTTCAACTGCCGCTACGTCAGGGGCAGTAACTCCATCTCGAATCATGCATACGGTCGGGCCATCGACATCAATTCATCGAAAAACCCCAGAGACAAGGTGTTCACATCTGATATCCCGCCCGCCGTGGTGGATCTCTGAATGCGGCACGGATTCTACTGGGGAGGCCATTATCCGACCCGGTACGACACCATGCGCTTCGAGTTCATGGACTCCTTAGCCAGCACCGCGGCCCACACCGCCAACGCGAGTCGGGAGGCCGGGGACCCTACGCCACCGCAGCCGAATCCGCCCCAGGCCTGCGCCACGCTGCGCTCGTACCCGCCGATCGGTCAGGGCGCCCGGGGTACCGCGGTGACGGTGGCCCAGTGCCAGTTGAAGGCTGCCCGGCACGCCATCGTGGTCGACGGGGTGTTCGGTGCTCAGACCAAGGCCGAGGTGGTCGCCTACCAGCGGGCCCGGGGTCTCGTTGCCGATGGCCAGATCGGCCAGCACACCTGGACTTCGCTGCTGGCGCAGGGCGGCACGCCGGGGCTGCAGGAGGGCTCACGCGGTGACGACGTGATCCGGCTGCAGCGGGCGCTGCGGGCTAGTGGGCAGAGCCTGTCGGTTGACGGCCAATTCGGTGCTCAGACCAAGGCGGCGGTCGTGGCCTACCAGAAACGGGTCGGGCTGGCCGCTGACGGCGTCGTCGGGCCCCAGACCTGGGCCGCCCTGCAGGCCGGTCGCTGACCCGACTGTCAGGTCAGCCCCCCGGAGGCTGCGCCGGGGGACTGTTGGGTCTGACGGTTCATATGGCCTAGTTTCCGCGCCTCATGCCACGATGAACTACGATGACATCGTGGTGTATCAGTCATATAAAGGCGGCAGGCGTTGTCGATATCACCGGCTCTTGCGCGCAGTATCTCTCGAGAGTCTGTTCCCGGAAACACCAGCGGGTGTGCCCGAGATCGTCTGGACCGACCACGGCAACCCCCCGCCGACCCCAGCGCAACTGTACGAAAGCTATGACCAGCTGCTAGCTGGCGCCACCGTGGATTCGCTGCGCTGGTTGCGTATAGCCGAGCCTGTCGCGACCCGCGCTCTCCAGCAGGCGGTCCCAGACGGGTGCCGACTGCATGGCCTTGAGCATCGGATCAAATCGCCGCAGTCACTGGTCGCTGAGATCGCTCGCAAGTCTGACGCTGACCCGGGATTCTCGGCGTACGACGTGCGTATTCCTGACCTGTTGCGCTATACGGCGGTGGCTGCGTCATCCGATCGGGTGGTGGCGATGACGCGGGAGACCATCCGGGAGCTGAGAGGCCATGGTTGGGGCCTGGTGGAGATGGAGAGCTCTTTTGTCCACGGCAACCCTCGTATGGATCTACGCGCGATTCTGCAGAATCATCAGAACGGCCAGGAGATCGAGGTGCAGTTCCACTCTGAGCAGTCGATCGAGGTCAAGGATGCCTGGCACAGTCAGTATGGCGTGGTACGCGACGGCGACCGGCCGCGATCTGAGAGATCCGAGGTGTACCAGGCGATGGTCGAGGCCTGGCAGTCGGTTGAGGCCCCGGCCGGCCTGGATGATCTGAGATCCAGCGGGATGCCCGTGAAAACCCGCACCTTCAGCAATCGTTATGCGACCACCTCGCAGGGCGCGAACCTGTATCTGATGGCCGATCAGGGCCGGCACCGTTGGATTGCCCACGAGGACCACGCGAAGGGCCAGCTGTTTGTCTGGGTTCTGCAGACTGGTCGGTTCCACCGAAACCAGGCAGTGGAAGCAGACTTCTACTGGGATCAGAACTACCACTACCAGCCGATCGACACAGCCGAGGCCCGGAAACTGATGAAGCAGAAGCTGGGCAAGCTTGATGGCCGGAAGAAGTTCGAGCAACTAGCCCAGGTCCGCCAAGATCAGCAGGCGCTCGACCCGGCCGCCGTACTGGGGCACGATGTCGAAGCCGAGTCATCATCTTGATGGACTTCCTTCGCTCTCGGTAGGTTTTCCGTTGAGCAGAACCGCGGCTGAGCTGGACCAGCCGCGGTTCTGTCTTATTCGGTGATGATCGGAACGGGTGCGACGAGTTTCTGCTGGACCTGATGGTAGACATCGACGTTGAGTGATGGTTCTACCCACAGCGACAATGCCACGGCAAAGTCCACCCGTTTGTCGTGAAGTCCGCCGGCCTGCTCGGTGCAGCGAACTGTCAAGTCCAGTGAACTGTCATCTTTCGTGGCGATGGCATGGTCCACCTCCCAGACGGCATGCTGCAGCGTGCCTCTCTTCGACCGAGTGGCATCGATGCTGAGCGTCGCCCCCAGCTTGTGGAATCCTGTCGGTTTTGCGAACTCCAGCTTGGCGCATCGATACTGCCGATGTCGCCAGTTCACCGGTGATAGCCACGCCAGGGTCGCCGTCACACGCTTCACGCCCCGCTGCTGTAATCCGCCTGGCAGCGGAAAAGACAGAATCGACTGTTCGCTCGCGCCCAGATTGCCGACATACAGGATGATCGCTTCGTGCTCTGCGCAGCCATCTGCGAGAGACCGGGATAGTGCGCCATATCCGTGCGCGTACGGGCCAAGCCGATCATCCACATGCAGTTTGTCTGGAATCCGGGCTGAATGCGCCACCAGCGCTTTTGATGCCACGGCAAGTTCGGACCGCGTCAGTTCTCGATCGGCCGCAGCAGCAACGACATCGACGACTCGTGCCGCCTCTCGTGAGATAGCGGCCGCCGCTGGGCTGGTGCCCATCGTGAATGCCTCATTCCCATCGTTTGGTGCCGCCACCCGAATACCAGGACCAACCTTATGGTTGGCCGAAATGAACTCCACATCGTCCATCATGGGCTTGTGGAACAATACACGTCCGCCGGGGGCAAGTAGATCCGGTTTCACCGAGCGGCGCTGCCCAGGCCCGATTGCGCTCGTGGGATTCACGATCAGAACGCCATCAGACGGATCGACCCGGTAGCAGCCAAGCGGAAATGACCCGGAATCGTCCATGTTGAGTGCACCGACCGTCAGTGCGTTCAATGACTCTGCCGGGGAGAGAAGACTTCGTCGGGGGGAGGTCTCGGCGACGGCGGAATTCACAGAATTGGCGCGTTCAGATCCGTTCAGTGAGCAGAAGGCAGTCGTTCCACCCGGGACCTGCAGCGATCCGTGATTCCCGGCGGCGACCACGACGAGGACCCCATATTCTGCGCTCAGCCAGTCCAGGGTTCTGGCCCATGATGAGACGATCCCGTCGAATGGCGAACTGGGATCTGCCACCGACAGATTGACGACGACAATTGACTCTCCGACAGGGCCACGGTCTGTGTCCTTGGCGAACAACTCCCGAAACACCTTCCGCATCAGATCGGGTGCCAACTCCTTTTCGGGGAGTTCCTCCTCACGATCTTGAGTTTCAGATGTTGGCGTCAGAATCGGGCGTACCAGCACCGGTCGCCTCGCTGGCGATCCGCCCGTCGACAGGTCTCCCCAGACACACACGGATGCCATCGCCGTCCCGTGCCGGCGGTCGACGACAGCGACGCTCGAGTCCAGACCATCGGGATCCCATACGACTACCCGTCCGGCTAGGCGGGGATGATTCGCTACCGGAACACCGTCCAGAACACACAACACTGGGTCCCCCACCGGGAGGTCATCTGTGGTATCCGCAGCTGATCCACAGGGTACCGCATCGGAGAACCCATCAGACTGTGCTGCCTTACGCAGATACATCACGTGGCTCGACTGCACCACTGAGACGTCGGCAACATCATCGGTCGCCAGTCGTTGTAACAATTCCAGCGGGACGACACACTTCATGCCATGGTATCCGACTTCGGCGATCTGGGCAGAGAAGATCACTCGACCACCCTCGGTTTCAACCAGACGGGTGACCTCGTGCTCCGCTTTCTGGCGAAGCGGTTCGGACTGCCGATACCACAATTCAATCTCTATCGAGTGATCGCCGGGCAACATCCCGTCCAGGGCTTCTCGCGACTGGCTCATTCGGATTCTGTCCCGTGGTCCCCAGGGCCGGGCATCCTTCAGGTGAGCAAAAAGGTCCCGAAGTTGAGCGTAGCCTTTATCGACTATCCCTTTCTTCTGCCATAGGTTCCATTGTTTCAGGATGTTCTTTCGGGATTCCTCGTTGATGCAGACTGCATGAAGGTATCCCGAAACCGGTGATTCCTTATCCCGAGTCTTGCGGGGGAAATCTGAATCTGGATCGTAATCTCGTTCTACTTCAGACAACACCTCCAGATCGGTTTTCTTGGCAATCTGAGCGAGATCGATCTGTTTGTCGATTCCCTCGAAGACGATGACCAGCTGTGGGTCGCTGGCGCCCAACGATGTGGCCAGTTCCACCTGCTGCTTAAAGGCCTGGTCGATCTCACGGAGTCGGCTCTTCAGGCGTTGACCTTGCCTCTGTGGCGACAGAGGATCAACCGTTGAATTACCGCCACCTCTTGGCTTAAATTGTGTGGGCGAATGGACTGTGCCCCACAGTACCGGCCGTACCGGTGACCTCTCGTCAGCCATCGGTACGGGGCTGGGCCCTGTTCACCCAGGATCGCAATTGTCGCTCAGTCACCAAGGCCGGATCGGAACCGACGCCCTCCAGGATATGGCGTCGTTGAAGGTCTCCGGCGAAATCCTCCAACTCGGCATAGCTCACACCGCGGAGTCGATCCGCGATCGTACGCGCTGACTTTCCCAGGGGGATCCCGGTCCTCGCCGACCAGGCGCGAAGCCATTCGATCTTCCCGTCTCGACTTGCCGGCGGCAGCGACAGTCGAATCTGCATTCTTCGCCAAACGGCCCGGTCGAGCAGCTCGGAATGGTTGGTGGCTGCGACCACAATGACATGACTCGGCAGCCGGTCGACCTGAAGCAGTAGGGAGCTGACCACCCGCTTGATCTCGCCGGTCTCATGAATGTCTCCACGCTCCTTGGCGACCGCATCAAATTCGTCGAAGAAGAGCACGCAAGGACGAATCCGGACAGCCGCGAACAAGGTCTCCATTCGGGCCGCGGTCTCGCCTAGGAAAGAGCCGATCAGACCCTCGTACCGGACGGTCAGCAACGGCACCGCCACCTCGGTTGCGATCGCCTCGGCTAGGGTCGTCTTCCCACTGCCCGGGGGACCCTCCAGCAGCACCCGGTGACGGGGCTCCACGCCGTGACTGTTCAGCAACGCCCGCCGGTGGTGCTCCTCGACCAGATTGCTTACCGCCTCCCGAACTGTTGCCGGCAGCACCAACTCCGAGAGCCGTCTCGTCGGATCGGTCTCGTGCAGGAGACCAGCTGACTCCTGGCGTCGGGTGAGTGGCGATATCGATGACCCAGGCGTCTTGCGGCTACGCTTGGCCAGCGCCTCGGTCAGTTGCGAGGCGAGCACACCGTGCCGCTTCGCGTTCTCCTCTGCGATCAGCGCCTCAGCGGCGCGGCGGAAGGCGAGGTCATCGCCACCCGCACCAGACTGCACCAACGCCAGGAGCAGATCTGCTCGCGCCATGTTCTTCCCCTCCCTGCCAGGCGCCATTGTCGCAGACCGCACCGATCATGGGGGCCTTTCGGGTGAGCCAGGCTGCGTGGTGTCGTCCAAGCGTGGAGGGGCTTACGAGCCCCATTAGACTGGTGCATCATGTGTGGGCCGGGGCGCTTCGCTGAGGTGAACTGCCTGATTGATCAGCGTCTAGCGCAGCGGCGGCCGCTGGTGATGGCCCATCGGGGCAGTTCCGGCGGCAGTATTGCGGAGAACACCTCACTAGCGGTCTGGGCGGCGTTGCGCTCGGGCGCTGACATCGTTGAGATTGACGCCTGCCGTACCAGCGACGGGGCCTACTTCGCCTTCCATGACGGCCTCGAAGCCGAGCATCTGGGCCGGGAGGAGAGCCTCACCACCCTCACCGCCGAGCAGGTGGCGGGCCTTTCGTTTCGGTGGCTGGGTCACCCCGGTCGGAGGGTGCGTATCGAATCGCTGGCAGAACTGCTCGGCGGGTTCCGTGGCGAGACCCTGTTCAACATCGACCGCGGCTGGACCTGGTGGCCGGACCTGCTGGACCTGCTGACCGAGCTCGACATGACCCGCCAACTGCTGCTGAAGTGCCCCTCCCGGCCCGACCTGCTGGGGATCCTCGCCGAGCACCGTACGCCGTTCCCCTTCCTGGCGATCTGCCACACCCAGGCCGACCTCGACCTGGCGCTGACCTATCCCGGGCTGAACCTGGTCGGGGTAGAGATCATCGCCGCCACCTGGGACGCGCCCCTGGCGCGAGCCGAGGTTGTCCACCAGATCCACCAGGCCGGACGGTTCGCCCTGGTCAATGCCGAGGTGCTCCCGATCGCCCGGCAATGCTGGCCCGGCTACTGTGACGAGACCGCGATCAGTGACGGCCCGGAGGCCGGGTGGGGAGACCTGATCGATCGCGGCTTCGATGTGATCCAGACCGACTGGCCCGGGTTGCTGTCGCGCTACCGCGACCAGAGGGCCGCTCAGGAGCGGGCAACGCGCGCACAACGGTAGCCCGGCCATCCAGACCACGGGCCAGAGCCTGCGCGCTATCACAGCAGCGGGCAGACCGGGGCTACAGGCGATCCGTCCCGACCACGACCCGGTACGTGGTCCGCTGCTGTGCGGCCGTACGTACGGTGGGGTCATGTTGGTTGCGTTCTCGATCTCCGGCGGCGAAAGCCCCCAGGGGTATGTGCACGACGCGGTCGCGGCCGCGGTCCGGGTGGTTCGGGAGTCTGGGCTGCCGAACCGGACTGACCCCATGTTCACCACCATCGAGGGTGACTGGGACGAATGCCTGGCGGTGGTGAAAAACGCCGTCGACGCGGCCGCCGGGTACGGCCCGCGGGTCAGCCTGGTCCTCAAAGCCGACATCTTCCCCGGCCATACCGGAGAACTGAGCGCCAAACTGGACCGGCTGGAGGCTGTCCTCAACGAGACCGACCAGTGACCACGACCACGGGAATCGGTCCAGCCCATACCGAGAAGATTGCGCGATCATGATCCCTCGCACCGGGTGTGACCTTTCACCGAGGCGGAACTCGGCTTCGTCTACGAGGCGCACCCCCACCCGGGGCTAGCCGGCGGGCTACCGCGCGTAGTAGCTGCCATCCACCCCGAGAACCACGCCTCGCAGCCGGCATTGCCGCACCTGATCACTGCGCTCGGGGAGCACCGACCGCGAACGAGCACAACAACGGGCTCAACGGTTTGCGGCCGCCTCTCGGGTCGTTGGCCGGGGCGGTTGTGTCCGTACGTGTGCGCGGTAGGGTGCGGCGATGGAGGTGCTCCTGCTCGGGACCGGATCCGCCGACGGCTGGCCCAACCCCTGGTGTTCGGCCCCCTGCTGCGCGGACCGGTTGGCGGCTGGCGAGATCCGTACCCCGACCTCGGCGCTGGTCGACCGTACGGTGCTGATCGACCCGGGCCCGGAGGCGGCCCGGCAGGCCGTACGCAGCGGGGTCTCACTGGCCCAGGTCAGCGACGTTCTGATTACCCACGCCCACCACGACCACCTAGACGCGGCCTTCCTGATGCACCGCACCTGGGGCGATAACCCGCCGCTGCGGGTGGTCGGGCCGCAACCAGTCATCGACGAATGCCGCCGCTGGCTCGCTCCCGACCAACGTACGGTCCGACTAGTGCCGGTCACCGCCGGCTCTCGGCTCAGCCTGGGCGACTACCAGGTACGGGTGCTGCCGGCCGCTCATCAGGCCCTAGGCGAGGCCTGCCTCTACCTCGTCCATGCACCTGGCGCCACCCTGCTGTGGGCCACCGACACCGGACCCTGGCCCCCTGGGACGCCGCAGCTGCTGGCCGGAACCCACCTCGGCCTGGTCTGCCTGGAAGAGACCTTCGGTGATCGCGATGATCTGGCCGGACAGCACCACCACCATTCGCTGCGGACCTTCGCCGCGGCTGTCGCTCAGCTGCGGGACTGGGGCTGTCTCACCGCCGCTACCGAGGTGATCGCGGTCCATCTCAGCCACCACAACCCGGCCCCCGAGGTGCTGCGGCAGCGGCTGCGCCGGGTCGGGGCCCGGATCGAGGACGACGGGGCCCGGATCATGATCGGCGGCCCCGGTTTTCCCGGATCGTCGCTCGCCTGAGCCGTACCTCTGGAAAGGTGAGTGCGAAGCAAGCCGACGGAGGGCAGATGACGATCGAGTACGGCTTCCGGGAGCTACCGGCCGCAGCGAGCGAACAGCTGACGAACGAGGCCCTGCGGATGCAGCACCTGTTCGCCGGGGGTGATCCGCAGGCGGCGCTGGAGCTGGCCGACTGGCTGTGGGATCAGATCCCGGGCGACACCGTGGAGGCCAAGGTCGTGACCGCGGTGGTGCCGCAACTCGTCAGCGGCGCGGCGATGCTGGGCGCGGCGGGCGCTGGCCTGCGAGGCCCGGCGCTGTTGTGGCTGGAGCGCTACCGCGCCTCGTACGGCTATCAGGAGGAGCCGGTCTCACTGGTGAGGCAGGGCGAGGCTCTCTACCTGCTGGAGGAGACCGCCCAGGCCACCGCGGTCTTCGCCCGGGTTCTGCGGCTGTACGGGCAAGAGCCGTTCCATGGTGTGGACCCGGTCTTCTTGCGGCTGGCCCAGGGCAAACCGGCTGTGGACCCAGCACTCACGCAGGCGCTTGGCGATGAGCTCGACCGGTTGGCGCGGGAAGGTACCGAGGCCCTCGGCCGGGGGGACTGGGAACAGGCGGTCGCCGTATGGCTGCAGGCCTGGGCCCTGGTTCCCGAGCCAAAAGACAGCTACCCGGCGACGATGTGGTTCTGCGGGTCGGTCGCCGACGCCTATTGGGCAGCCGGCCGGTTCGACCACGTCATCCAGTACGCCCGGCGAGCCTTGGAGGCCTCGGACCGGACCAACGGCTTCCTGTGGTTGCGGCTGGGTCAGGCCCAGTACGAGATGGGGCAGTCGGCGAACGCCCTGAACTCGCTGGCCAGCGCGTTCATGCTGGAGGGGCAGGACCTGTTTGAGGCGGAAGACCCGAAGTATCTCGACTTCCTGCGCGCTGAAGGGGTCGCAGACTGAGCACGCCACGGATGCAGGAGGTTTTCCTCACCTGCGGCGATCGGCGGGGGCCGGCTGGCTACCGTGGGCTGCATGGTCCAGCGGATCCGGGTCATCGCCAAGCCCGGCACGGTTCCCCGGGAGGGGCCGGCTACGGTCGGTACGGTCGAGTTGCCGGCGGGCCGGCCGGTCGGCGCGCTGTGGCTGACCAACGACCAGGTCGCCGACACGGCCGACACCTGGTTGCGGCTCGCCCAAGACTTTTCGGTCACCGGGCTGTGGCCGCTGGTGGTTTCAGAATCCCTGACCGGTGACCACTTCCCGTACCTGCTGGAGGATCCGGCGTTAAACAACCCGGCTGACCTGCTCGCGGTACCACTGGCCGCGCCCGAACTTGATGTCTCGGTCCCTGTGATCACGCTGGACGGCGTACCGCGCCTGCCCGGCGATGGGCGGATCGGGCTGGTCTCGGTGATCGAGCCCGCTGATGTGCTGGCCCGTTGCGGCTGGGGCGGCGCCACCGGTTCGGCGCTGACCCCCGGCCAGCTGAGCGCTGTCCTGCGATCCTGGCAACGCCGGTACGGGACGCTCCCGCTGGCCATCGGCGAGACCACCCTGTTCCTGGCTTGTGCGGCGCCACCGACCGACGCCGACACCGTAGCTGGTGAGCATGAGGCCTTCTGCCGGCAGAACACTCTCGAGGGGCTGCCCCGACCGGAGTATGTCGATTTTCTGCGGTCTAGCCCGGTCTGGCCTTTCGCCTGGTGACTGCTGCAGATCAGCGGGCATACCGGCTGTTAGCGGCCTGGTTCCGGTTGCTGGTGGGTTCTTCGGTCCGCTGGTGTGCCCGCTTTCTGCGGTCTAGCCCGGTCTGGCCTTTCGCCTGGTGACTGCTGCAGATCAGCG
>ERZ773065.26-NODE-26-length-111309-cov-17.317400_pt1 | contig 111309 bp, 108 predicted proteins | sample MGYA00580623_ERZ773065 | MGnify/ENA primary metagenome ERZ773065 (study PRJEB29015, sample SAMEA2738017) | human oral metagenome | biome: human oral; feature: human-associated habitat; material: dental | place: China | collected 2047 ... | reverse complement strand
CGCCCCACCAGCGCTGATGTCGAATGCCGTGGCCATCGCGCCGGAGTCGAATGCCGTGGCCATCGCGCCGGAGTCGAATGCCGTGGCGATCGCGCCGGCGTCGCGCCGCATGCCTCATGGGACCATGATGCCACAATCCCTTCATGCTCGGGGCATCGGACCTCGCCCCGCGAGCAAGGCAGGTATGACGCCCCACTTCGACTCGAACCTGACGGAGCACGAGAAGAACGTGCGCTTGCGCAACCGCGACCGTGCCATCATGCCGCTCTCCGTCACGACCGACGAGGACATGGAGGTCTGGCTCCAGTGGCTCCAGGAGGCCGTCGCTGACCATCTTCCAGGCTGCTAGAATGGGCACACCAAGCAGCAAGGGGCCAGTCGAGAAGACGGGAGAGCGGTCATGGATTTCATGCAACTCGCAAGAGAGCGCTACTCGTGCAAGAAGTTCGACGGCCGCAAGGTGGACGAGTCTCTCCTGCAGCAGATCCTCGAGGCCGGACGGCTGGCGCCGACCGCCAAGAACCTGCAGGAACAGCACGTCTACATACTTGATTCGGCCGACGCTCTGGCAAAGTTCGATGGAGCATCGCCCTGCCGCTACGGCGCAAGCACCGTTCTTCTCGTCGCCTTTGACAGCGAGAATGTCTTCACGTACCCCGGTAACGCACACGACTCGGGCGTCGAGGATGCCGCCATCGTCGCAACGCACATGATGCTCGCGGCCAAGAGCCTCGGTGTTGACTCCTGCTGGGTTAACTTCTTCGACCCCGACGCCTTGGCGGCTACCCTCGCCCTTCCCAAGGGGGAGATCATCCTCATGGCGCTTGACCTGGGTTATCCCGCCGAAGGGACGAAGCCGCTCGCCAACCACGGCAATCGTAAGGCACTCGAGGAGACCGTCACCAGGCTGTAGCTGGTGATGTAGCAACTTGCGATGCCGCGGATAGCGACACCACAATGCAGGTTTGCAGCTGACAACGCCGTAGCCCTCTGCTGGACACGGTCTTTGCATCAGGGTCGTCAGTCGTCCCAGAGCACCCGTCTCGCCCCAAGCCGTTAATTGCGGCAAGACCATCAGTCGCGCCAAGGGGCATCGATCGCCCCAAGGCAGCAGGAAGTGAGTGCCCGGCCGACAGAAGTGCGTACCTGCGCACCGGAAGTGAGTACCCGCACACCGGAAGTGCGTACCTAGCTGACAGAAGTGCGCATCTGGCGCTCGTCCCTGTCAATCTCACCAGTCCCTGTACCTGCGGATATTCCAGGCGGCGCATGCCTTCCAGACATCATATGCCTCCGAGAAAGCCGAGAAGGTACGCACTTCTGGTAGCCGGGTGCTCACTTCCGGTGCGCAGGTACGCACTCCTACGGTGCAGGCACTCACTTCTAGTGGAACGCGCACTCTGATCAGGCGCGAGCCTCTGTGGGACACGCGCTCTGTGGAACACGCACTCTGCAAGCCACATGCAATCTATGCGTCAGCCAGCTGCAGAGGTTTTTCGAAAACACCGGTGCGACGATTCCCCAAAGGGATATGTTCAGCCTATGAGACTCTACCTCGGACACATGAGCGCCCTCAGGGCGTGGAGGCAGGTACGACAGGGCAGGCTCCCGGTGCCTCGCCGCAGCGCATGCCGCTCCGTCGTAGACCCAGCCACGAGCGCCGTCGAGCTCGCACATTGCGGGCTGGGGCCTCTCGCCGACACGACTCCACCGGATGAGGCCACATGCATCCTGCGCGGATGCGCAAGGGACCCATCGGGCGGCCCGCAGGCTCCGCTCGAGCAGCTCGACGTCCTCGTGGCAAAGCGCAGCCAGCGACACCGCATCAAGGGAGTTCGGCATCACCTGCTGACAGGCGAGTTCCCAGAGGGGTCGTTCTTCCTACTCGCCAACGGCGTGTACCTGCCGTCGCCGGAGCTTTTGCTCACGTTGCTCTCCTCCAACCTGTCCTCCTGGGAACTCATCGCCCTGGCATACGAGCTCTGTAGCAGCTACTGCCTCGATCCGTCCCTGGAAGCCGGCTTCGCCTCACACCTTGAACCGCTGACCTCAGTCGATGCAATCAAGCGATTTCTTATGGAAGCAAAAGGGTTGCGTGGCTCTGCGAGGGTGGGCGAGGTACTTCACCACCTGAGGGACGGTAGCGCGTCCCCACGCGAGAGCGACCTCGCGATGCTCCTGGGACTTTCACCCAAGGAGGGCGGCTACTGGATGGGGGACTTTACGCTTAACGCGGACCTCTTGTTCCAGGGGGAGGATGCCAAGCTCACAGGTGGCACAAACCGGAGTCCTGACATACTGTTCTGCGGCACGAGCGTGATCTGCGAGTACGACAGCAGGACGTTCCACGCAAACGAGGAGGAGCTCGAACGAGACAAAGACCGGGCGGATGGACTGAGAGCCATCGGATACGAGGTGGTCACGGCATCAAGCCTTCATTTCAGGAGCCAGGCCGACATGATGCGCCTGATGAAACGCCTGTCGAGGTGTCTTAGGACCTCGGTTGAGAGCGAAGATCCCGAAGTGAGAGCCGCTCGCGCTAAGTTGCTCGGCTGGATGCGGAGTCCAAACCATCAGCCCATGTGATCACCAGTCTATGCAGGTACCAGTCCGCAGAGCCACCAGGCCATGTGGGGTCGCCAGGGCCTGGGAGTTGAGAACGCTTGCGAAGGACGGCGAGCGGATGGGACGGCTGTGAGAGAGGCAATGCAGATCGCGCAGGTGATACGCAGGACCGCAGGCCTCGAGCCAACGAAACATGGGTTCAATCACCAGAAGTCACTTACTGTTACTGACTAGGAGTTTATTACTAGGAGTTTACTAGGAGTGGATGCCCGGCTGTCAGAGGCATGCGCTTCATCAGAAGTGAGTACTCAATTAATAGAAGTGAGTACTTTTTGATACTCCTTGCGGACATATGACATTCGACAAACACGTGTTTCTCAGAGTATCCACAGGTACACGCATTGACAGGATCACCAGAAGTGAGTACCAGATACTCACTTCCGAGGGGCAGGTACTCACTTCTGGCGGCATCGGCGCGAAAGTTGATGATCCCGGTGCGATGATCACGGCCTCCGCTAGGCCCCACGGCCTCCGAGGCCTCAGGGCTCCGCTAGGCCTCACGGCCCCTCCAATGGGTGCGCCACCCAAGCTCGACGCTCTCGCGCTCATCCTCAAGCCGTCTGCGCTCCTTCGCAAACTGCTCATCGAGCCTGTCATGACAGCGCCAGAGGCCCTGCTCGTCCGCACTGAGCCCCTCGTACATCCACGCGACGCTCGCAGCCTCGCCTGGCATGCCCTCGGTGAGGGACTGGTAGCGCTCGACCCAACGCCGGCTCTCGGCATGCAGGAGCTCTAGGGCATCGAGCTCTTCGTAGGCCCTCCGTTCGCGGTTGCGCAGCCCGTCCTCTCGCAGCTCTATGTCAAGGCAGCACTGCCGATACCTGGCCACGTAACGCTCATCCTCCGCACCCTCCGCATAGCGCTCGCCATCGTTATTCTGCCAGCCCATGCCGCCCCTCCGCACTTGGCTCAGTACCAAGTCGCCTGCGCATGCTGAACTCGTCACGGTTCTGATAGCCCAGAAACCACACGGTATCGATGCTTTCGGCATCAAAGAGGTAGGTGTGGCCAGGGCCCATGTTGCCCTCGGGCCACGGACACGCCACGTAGTCCCACTCGCGCCCGTCCACAGGCGCCACCCCCGTGGCGTCATCGGATGCATCCGCCCCCACGGCACCCTGGACGCGCTGGCGCCGTCCGTAGATCATCACCTGGTGACGGGCGCCCCTGAGCGTGACGACGCTTCCGAGCGGGAGCCAGTCATCCGCACCAACGCCCCTAGCGTGACCATCCTGCATAACGACCTCCTGTCTCTCCTGCGCCAGCGATGCGCCCCGGGCTAACGACGCACGCGCCGGACGGGTATGCCGCGCTCGTCAAGCAGGGCGCGCAGGCGCCGCCGCCCGTCCTCGCCCAGAGGCCCAAGCGCCACGGGTATCGCCGGGGCCTCACGGATGCCCATAGCCCTATAGGTCTCCGAGGGGAGCGTCCTCGCCATCCCCCCAACGACGAGCAGGGCGTACCCTTCCGACCAGACAACCCTCGTCACCTCGTCGAGGGAATACGTACCCTCAAGCAGCGGGAAGTCGCGGTAACGTCCCTCAGTCATCTTCCGCACGCGCTTGCTGGGAGGCCTCTCCCCACTGCCGCACTCGGTGGCAGACCTGCTCACCGATGCGGAGGAGTCTGTCACCTCTGCCATCACGAGCACGCCCTCGCACCACTTGCCGCCCACCATGTGAATCTCGACGCGCTGCAGGTGATGAGAGCGAACCAGTGCGATGGAGGTGGTAGAGAACTGCCAGAACCCCCAAAACGAAATTACGATGAAGATAACGCGAAGGTGCACACGCAGGCTCCCGTGTGGAAGGCGCAAAACGAGAAAGCTCGCCCATACAGCAGCAACACCCACCGCAAGGAGGATAGCAAATACCCGCTTGGACATCGTATGTCTCGCGTAGAGGCGATAGAAGTCAGCGTCCACGACGAAGGTGGAGGCGATTCGCCTACCCCCGGAGCTCGACACATCCATCACAGCTCTCTCTCAGAATCATTAAGCCAGGCAGCATAGTCATCAAACATTGGGTCTAACATTCCATGAACCTCCTTGTCAGCACCAACCACACTCATTCCCACCGAAAGGGCAGCTCCCCCAAAAGCACCAATAGCCGCACCTGCAGCTCCTCCGATCCCTGATCCAATAAACCCGCAAATTACAATCGATCCCGCCCCAGTCACAAGTGTGTTATCAAGCTCAGAGCGAGCGTGTATCCTGCGGGATCGCTCGTCCAGGTAGAAGGCGTCATCGTATGCATCCTGATAGGAATGCATCGTCTCAGCGAGAAGGAAGGTGGCAGACGTCACACCACCAATGGTACTGAAGCCCTTGGCGAGCTCTTCAAGACCATAAGACCACATGGGCGCCTCGAACAGGCCCGACACGACCGTGCCTATCGCCGTATCGGCAACGTCCAGGTCATCGGCGCCCTCGTGCTCGTCGTAGCCGGCATCGGCCAGGAAGACATCCCAGCTGGTCCCCGTCTCCTGCAGGATGGTCCCCAACTCGTCGCTGCACTGGGGGCTGAGGTAACCGTACTCGTCCCTAGCCCCCGTTACCAGCCCGGACTGCGCGAAACACGCAAGCGCGGCCCGCCTGGCCCCCTCATCCATCTCCATTATCTTGCCAAGGGCCGCTTCCAGCATCCTCTTGGCACTCTCGTAGGGGGCAGAGCCCTCGGGGAACGCACGCATCATGTACAGCGCGCGAGAGACTTCGTCGGTATCCACCGCGCCCGTTTCGCTCATGGGGTCGCACGCAGCAATGCCCTGTACCACTACGTCCAGCTCACCCACCCAACCGTCATCCCATGCCGACCAGGAGCACGTCTGGTCATCGAAGCCGCTCGACGCGAGAGCCCTGGTGCCACGAGCCACCAAGTTGCACAGGCCCGATAGCTCGTCGTCGGAATAGAGCCCGTTCGTCTCCTCGCAGTACGAGTAGATCTTCGAGAGCACCTCGCCGGCGCGCCGAATCCTCTCCAAGTACCCGGGGATCGCGCTCGCGTACTCGCCAAGCGCGCCATCTTGTCCCGTGCCACGGCTCGTCGACGAGCTCAGGATCGACTCGGCCTGAGCGAGCATGTGTCGGGCCTCCTGCTGCATCTGGAGCCATTCCTCCTCGTCGACGGCCGACGTGCTCCCGAAGCGCGAGCTGAGGGCAGAGAAGACATGCCTGTCGGCGATCCCGATGATCCCACAGGCATACACCATGGCAGCGGTCAGCTTCGAGTACGCTGCGATGCGGCTCTTCGCCACATCCCACCCCGGACCCGTCAGCGCCTCCTCGTCCGCGAACGACTGCGCCGCACGGCCGATGCGCTCGCACTCGTCACTCAACGCACTCATGACCCCGTACTTGCCCTCGATCTGCGCCTGCACGGCCGACGGCCTGATTTGGATCATCGGGGGACCTCCTCGTTCCGGTGGCTTTGGCCTCGATCGACGCCCCGCCCTTGGCACCTGGCATTTTGGCCTCAGTAGGTCTGGCCCTCGTCCCATTCGTCAAAGGTCGCTGCGGCAGACCCGATGGCATCGGCATCCGCGCCGAGGGCCTGGACGAGACCGCGCATCGTCCTGGCGAGCTCGTCGGCACTTGAGTGCACGCCACTCTCGGCGAGAGTGTTGTCATCGCCGACAACCTCCACGACACCAGGGGAGAACTGTGAGGAAAGCTCCTGCGCGTGACGGGCGGACACCTCGGAATTGGACTTCGTGGTGCCTTCCATGGCATCCCCCTGAGAACGGCATCCGCTGAAGGAGCATCAAAGATAGCTTATCGCTTTCGAGCCATTGCCACTTCCGAGCCGTTGCGGCTTCCGAGCCACGCTCGCCGCCTGGGCCGCCCAGGGGCATGCCGACAAAGCGCTATGCTTGGACCTGAGCGGCCCGAGCGGCCTGAGCGGCCCGAGTGCAACCGGATGCCGCAACCAGGGGACAAGTGACAGAGGGATGGTGCACATGTGTGGGGAGACGGGTGAGGCGGATGGCTTCCGTATAGAGCACGACTCCATGGGCGAGGTCCGCGTGCCCGCCGCGGCGCTCTGGGGCGCGCAGACGCAACGCTCCCTCGAGAACTTCAGGATCGGGACCGAGACCATGCCCGGTGGCATCATCCGCGCATTCGCCATCCTGAAGAAGGCGGCCGCCCAGGCCAACGCCGAGCTGGGCTGCCTTCCCGCCGCCGACGCCAGAGCCATCGAAGCCGCCTGCGACGAGATCCTCTCCGGAGCGCACGAACGAGAGTTCCCCCTCAAGGTCTGGCAGACCGGTTCGGGCACGCAGACGAACATGAACCTCAACGAGGTCATCGCGCGACGGGCGAACCAGATCGCCAACCGGGCAAGCCCAATCGCCAGCCAAGCCAGCCGGCCCACCGACGAGCACGGGGTCGCGCTGGAGAGGCCCATCCATCCCAACGACTCGGTCAACCGCTCCCAGTCCTCCAACGACACCTTCCCCACCGCCATGCACATTGCCGCAGTCCTTGCGGTCAAACGGCGGCTCATCCCCGCCGCGCGGGAGCTTGCCCAGACCTTCAGGCTGCTCGAGGAGAAGAACACGGGCATCGTCAAGAGCGGCCGCACCCACCTGCAGGATGCGGTGCCCATCGCATTCAGCCAGGAGGTCAGCGGCTGGCGGGGCCTCGTCGAGGCGGGCATCGAGCAGCTCGAGGCGAGCCTGCCCGGCCTCTGTCGCCTCGCCCTCGGAGGAACCGCCGTGGGAACCGGCCTCAACGCACCCGCAGGCTTCGATGCGCTGGTCGCCCGAAAGATCGCCGACATCACAGGCGAGCCCTTCGTGAGCGACCCCAACAAGTTCCATGCGCTCACGGGCAAGGATGCGCTCGTGTTCAGCCACGGAGCCGTGAAGGCGCTCGCCGCAAACATGATGAAGGTCGCCAACGACGTCCGCTGGCTGGCGTCCGGCCCACGCCTAGGCCTGGGCGAGATCACGATTCCCGCCAACGAGCCTGGTAGCTCCATCATGCCCGGCAAGGTCAACCCCACCCAATGCGAGGCCGTCACGATGGTGGCCGTCCAGGTCATGGGGAACGACGCCGCGATCGGCATGGCCGCGAGCCAGGGCAACTTCGAGCTCAACGTCTTCATGCCCGTCATCGCCTACGACTACCTGCAGTCCGCATGTCTCCTGGCAGACGCCATCCGCTCGTTTGACCACAACTGCGCCGCAGGCATTCGTGCCAACCGCGACAGGATGAGCGACAACCTCCACCACTCGCTCATGCTCGTCACCTGCCTCAACCCCTATATTGGATACGAGAACGCGGCACGTGTCGCACACAAGGCCTTCGACGAGAGCACGAGCCTGCGTACGGCTGCAGTCGCCCTGGGCTACCTGACGGAGGCAGAGTTCGACAAGGTCTTCAGACCCGAGGAGATGGTCTAGCGCATGGATGACACCAGCAGGCGGAGCCTAGAGCTCCACGAGCAGCTGCACGGCAAGATCGAGGTCATCTCTCGCAGGCATGTGGAGACCCGCGACGACCTGTCTCTGCTCTACACGCCCGGCGTCGCAGAGCCCTGCCGGCAGATCCAAGCAGACTACTCCAAGTCCTGGGACCTCACACGTCGTGGCAACATGGTCGCCGTCATCACGGACGGCACCGCCATCCTCGGCCTGGGAGACATCGGGCCCGCCGCAGGCATGCCCGTCATGGAGGGCAAGTGCGCCCTCTTCAAGGAGTTCGGCGACGTCGACGCCTTCCCCCTCTGCATCGACACCCACGACGTGGACGAGTTCGTCCGCACCGTCTACCTCATCAGCAAGTCCTTTGGCGGCATCAACCTCGAGGACATCGCCGCCCCGCGCTGCTTCGAGATCGAGCGCAGGCTCAAGGAGCTCTGCGACATACCGGTCTTCCACGACGACCAGCACGGCACAGCCATCGTGGTGGCCGCAGCCATGATCAACGCCCTCAAGGTCACCGGCAAGCGGATGGGGCAGGTCAAGATCGTCATCAACGGTGCCGGCGCAGCGGGTTGTGCCATCGGCGCGCTGCTCGCCCACATGGGCTTTGGCAACGTCGTCATGTGCGACGTCAACGGCATCGTCTGCGAGGGCGACGAGGGTCTGAACTCTGGCCAGGAGGCCATCAGCCACGTCACCAACGCCGACCACGAGCGCGGCACCCTCGCCGACGCGCTCAGGGGTGCCGACGCCTTCGTCGGCGTCTCTCGCCCAGGCCTCGTGACGGCCGAGATGGTCGCCAGCATGAACGAGGGCATCGTCTTCCCCATGGCCAACCCCACCCCCGAGATCATGCCTGACGAGGCACTGCGTGGCGGTGCCGCAGTCGTGGGCACCGGTCGCTCGGACTTCCCGAACCAGATCAACAACGTGCTCGTGTTTCCCGGCATCTTCAAGGGGGCACTTGCCGCACGGGCGAGGGAGATCAACGAGGCGATGGAGGTCGCAGCGGCACAGGCCCTCGCGTCGCTTGTTCCTGACAACCAGCTGAGCGCCCGGAACATCATCCCGTCCGCACTCGACAAGTCCGTCGCCGACGTCGTCGCCCGAGCGGTCGCGGATCGCGCACGCGGATAGGGCCAGGTCCCAAGCGGCCCGCACGATCCATAACCAGACCCATGACCAGGCCCGCATTCGGAACCACACCAGGTTCAGAGCCACACCAGGCCCCATCGCCCGATGTGCTCTCGGCGAAGTTGCAAAAGCTATCCTCGTGCGCCAGGATGCCCCATGCGACAATGAGACCTATATGCACCTGTCACCGATACGCGAGGGGAGGGGCCCATGAATGACCGCAAGCCGACAAAGCGCCAGGCGCCAACCGCGCGCGGACGCGGGGGAGCAACGCGCTCCAGCAGCCACAGCCACACGTCACGGGCCACCTCCCCACACCCGTCGAGGGGCGCCCGCACCTCGCACGCGGAGCGCGGTGTCAGTCGCGAGCTGCGCGGGAGCCGCGAGGACCATTCCAATCGCAACCGCATGCACCCCGCCCGCACGACGCGCGCCCAAACCATGACGCAGAAGCGCACCGGCGCCGCGCGCGAGTACAGCAACGGTCGCGCGCGCAGGGCCGCCTCGGCCACCAAGCCACGTGCCGCCTTCCTGAAGCCCGTCATCGGCATCGTGGCAATCCTACTCCTGCTCAGCATGCTGCGGCTCGTCCTCTGCTCGTCGCAGGACCGGCAGTGGGCGGAGAGCATGGCCCAGCAGTCGAAGGTACGCGTCACCACCGGTCTGGACAGCTCGACGGACCTCTACCACAGCCCGTTCAGCTGGAGCAACCTCGTCAAGAATGGCGACCGCTACAGCTATGTGGTGAATGGCGAGACGCTCTCGCGCCTCGGTGTCGACGTGTCCGAGCACAACGCGAGCATCGACTGGTCGAAGGTCGCGGCCGACGGCATCGAGTTCGCCTACATCCGCGCGGGCTACCGCGGTACCGTCGAGGGCAACATCGCCCCCGACGCCACGTTTGACGCCAACCTCTCGGGTGCGCAGGCCGCCGGCCTCGACGTGGGCGTCTACTTCTACTCCCAGGCCATCAACGAGGACGAGGCCGCCGAGGAGGCCGGGTTCGTCATCCGGAGGCTCAACGGAACGCCGACCACCTATCCCATCGCCTTCGACCTCGAGCCCGGGGCCAGCGGGACCGACCGCGTCTCCAGCCTCTCCCAGGACCAGCTCACGAAGGTCGCGGCGGCGTTCTGCCGCACCTGCGAGGCGGGCGGCTACCACGCCGTCATCTACGGCAGCCAGGTGGACCTCGCCCACTACAACCTCGAGGACCTCACCTCCTACGGATTCTGGTATGCCGAGTACGAGTCCCACCCCACGATGGGCCTGAACTTCGCGCTCTGGCAGTACAGCAGCAAGGGATCGGTGGACGGCATCAACGGGAAGGTCGACCTTGATCTCGACCTCACCCCCGTCGCTACCGCCAAGAAATCCCAGTAGGGACGACCTGTCGAGAGGGGCGCGCCCAACGCTGGGACAGGACCCCCTCGACCGGCTCCTGTTGACCGCAGGTGCTCCGCATGCTACGCTCGCATCGTTATATATGAACGATTGTTCATACGTTTACGTTAGGGGGCACGATGTCCTGCCACTGCTGCAACCACACCGCACACCACAGCCACCGTCACGACGAGGGGCATGACGAGCCCGGGGTCAGCTGTCACAGCCACGACGCTGACGCTGACCAGGACGAGGACCCCAAGGCGCGCCTGAGGAAGATCGTCGTGGCAGCCGCATTGCTGCTTGCGGCCAGCGTCCTCCAGAGGCTCGTCGAGCTGCCCCTCTGGCTGCAACTGCTGGCCTTCCTGCCCAGCTATGCCGTCGCAGGCGCCTCGACGCTGCGTGAGGCGGCCGAGAACATCGGTCGCGGGGACCCCTTCGACGAGGACTTCCTGATGTCCGTCGCGACCATCGGAGCGCTGGTCATCGGCTTCATACCCGGCGGTGAGCCCATGTTCGCCGAAGCCGTCTTCGTCATGCTGTTCTTCGAGGTCGGCGAGCTCTTCGAGGAGATGGCCGAGGACAACAGCCGCAAGTCCGTCGCCAAGCTCATGGACATTCGCCCCGACACAGCGAGCGTCGAGCGGGCGGGGGCGGTCGAGGTCGTCGACCCAGGATCCGTGGGGCCGGGCGAGACCATCGTGATCAGGCCGGGCGAGCGTGTCCCCTTGGACGGCGTGGTCCTCGAAGGTGCGTCAAGCCTCGACACCGTCGCCCTGACCGGTGAGTCCCTCCCACGCGACGTCACCGTCGGATCCGAGGTCGTCTCTGGCTGCGTCAATGTGTCCGGCGTGCTGCGCGTCCGGGTGACCCGGTCCTTCGGGGAGTCCACCGCCAGCAAGATCCTGCGCCTGATCGAGGATGCCGGGCAGAACAAGTCCCGCTCCGAGGGATTCATCCGCCGCTTCGCGAGGGCCTACACACCCGTCGTGGTGTGCCTGGCCATCGTGGTCGCCCTGCTCCCCCCCATCGCAAGCGGCGACTTTGGTGCCAACTTCGCCACCTGGCTGCTGCGCTCCCTGACCTTCCTGGTCGTGTCCTGCCCCTGCGCCCTGGTGCTCTCCGTGCCCCTGACGTTCTTTGCCGGCATCGGCGGCGCATCCAGCCGCGGCATCCTGATCAAGGGCTCCAACTTCATGGAGGCCCTCGCCACGGCGGACACCGTCGTGTTCGACAAGACCGGGACCCTCACCCAAGGAAGCTTCGAGGTGGGCGGCGTGCATCCGTCCCTCGTCGACGAAGACCAGCTCCTGCACCTGGCAGCCCATGTCGAGAGGAACTCGACCCACCCCATCGCAGCGGCCCTGCGCCAGGCCTATCCCGACGAGGCGGACGACTGCTCCATCACGGACGTCTCCGAGATCGCGGGTCGCGGCGTCGTCGCAAGCGTCAACGGCCGGAGGGTCGCCGTGGGCAACACCAGGCTCATGGACCAGGTCGGAGCCGCATGGACCCTCTGCGAGGGGCACGTCGACGACGGGACCGTGATCCATGTGGCCATAGACGGAAGCTACGCCGGCCACGTCGTCATAGCCGACCGCGTGAAGCCTGACGCAGCCGAGGCCATACGCTCCATTCGGGCAGAGGGCGTCCGCCGCATAGTCATGCTCACGGGCGACCGCAGGGAGGTCGCCACCCACGTGGCCAAGGAGCTTGGAATCGACGAGTGCCGCTCCGGGCTCCTGCCAGCCGACAAGGTCGACGACGTCGAACGTCTGCTGGCGGAGAAGGGCGAGGGCGCCTCTCTGGCGTTCGTCGGCGACGGCATCAACGATGCGCCCGTGCTGGCACGCGCCGACGTGGGCATCGCCATGGGCGCAATGGGATCGGATGCCGCCATCGAGGCGGCCGACGTCGTCCTGATGGACGACCGGCCGTCCAAGATAGCCACAGCCATCCGCGTCGCCCGACACACGCTGGCGATCGCCCGCCAGAACATCGCCTTTGCCATCGCGGTCAAGGTCGCCATCCTCATCCTCGCCACCATGGGCCTCGCCCCCATGTGGCTCGCCGTCTTTGGCGACGTGGGGGTCATGGTCCTCTGCGTCCTCAACGCGACACGGGCCTTGGGTCAAGCGGCACCTCGACGCTGACGACGAAGCGTGGCCTCGCGGTGACGCGGACCGTCGCCCCCAGCGCCGCAGCCGCGTGGCGCATGCCGCCCAGTCCCCCGCGCTCGTCGATCTTTCCGTCCACCGGACAAACGCCGTCGTTTGTGACCCTCAGGCGCAGAAGCTCCTCCGTCTGGTCCAGATGCACCCACACCCGACGCGCCTGTCCGTGGCGCACCGCATTGGTGCAGGCCTCGCGCAACGTGTTCACGAAGAACGCCGCGACCGGGCGCCCTGCGGGCAGGGACCCGGTCACGCACACGTCCACGCCCGCCAGGCCAAAGGCCGCCACGAGCGTGTCGAGCGACCTGCAAGGGTTCACCTCGTGCGGGTCACGCAGATCGGAGGTTATGTCATCCAGGAGCACCTGCAGGTGCTCCACCGTCTCGTCCGAGACGTCCCCGTCCTCAAGGCAACGGTGGAGGATGGAGAGCCTCTGGCCGATCACGTCATGGACGCGCGCCCGCATGGTGAGGCGCGCCTCGATCCGAGCCGTCTCCTCCACGTTCGCGAGCGAGTCGACAAGCCTGCGACGTGCCCCCTCGAGGCTCCGGTTGACGGCTTGGGCCCCCTGGCGCAGCCGCTCCTCCTCCGTGATGTCGAGGGCGAGGATGCATACGCTACCAGAACCCAGCGCAACCATGTCATGGCGCATGAGGTAGCGCACCTCGTCCGAGGTGACGCCCACGCGCACCCCGCCATCGGACACCCTGCCGCCATCGTGCGCCATCGCAGCCGCCGCGATCTTCTCCCATGCCCCGCTCAGATCGCCCAGGTCGGCCGTGAGGCCCAGCGTGGCGAGGCAACGACGCATGCAGTCGTTCATGAAGAGCACCCGCCCGTCCCTCGTCACGCAGAGGACCCCCTCGGGCAGCTCGGACAGCGTCTGCAGGGGTGAGAGGCACGTGAGGGAGCCGTTCAGCCGGTCATGCGCCCACCGCACGAGGCTGACCGTGCGATAGAGCATGGCCGCCGCCAACAGGACGAGGCAGACGAACCAATGCTCGCCGACGACCAGCGACGCATGCGTGGTCGCAAGGAGCACGAGCACGGACTCGAGGGCGACGCCCAGGCGCGTCCCCAGGAGAGGTCCCGGGCGCCCGGCCCCCACCTCCGCCTCGGAGGGCGGCACGGAGGGCACCATGCCCGATGACGGCCCCACGACACGCAGCGCTCCCAGGGCGAAGCACGCGTACCCGACTGCGGCCATGGCATCGACCGGAACGCCGAGGACGCCAAACTCCACCACGAGCACGACAGGCCCCTCCGTCATCTCGACGCAGAGGATGGCAGTGACCACGAGCGCGCCCGCGAGCGAGAGCTCATGGGCCAAGTGGATGGATCCCAGGGGGAGGTCCTGGCGCGAGAAGAGCGATGCGACGTAGATGGTCTGCAGGACCGACTCGAGGCAGAACAGCACCACGAGCAGCTCGCACACCAGGAGAGCGGGATGCGGCGGTCCGCCTAGCATGCCTCGCCCACCTCCCCCTGGGACATGACCGTACCACGGGAAACCGTCATATGGACATGCAGGACCGTGTCATCGACATCGACGGCGGATGCGGCAAGGCCGTGCGCTGGGTCCCCGCGCAGCTGGCGGCCCAGCGCCTCGCAGGCCTCCTCGTCCCCCACGTCCACCGCGGCCCTGAGCTCTATGTGGCCCGCTCTGCCTTCTCCCAGATGGACGATGAGGGTCGCCCCCTCGTCCTTGCTGACCAGCATCAGGAGGTCGTGGATGCAGTCATAGAGCTGTCCCATGCATGCGTTGGACAGGTTCCCCGAGACGTCGACGGACATCGCGCAGACCATGCCCGCGCTGCGCACGTCGGCGACGATCTCGTCCAGCAAAAGATGCAGGTGCTCAGCACCCAGCGGGTCGACGCCGTCCCCCGCAAGGGCGAGCGCGCCCCTGCGCTTGCAATAGGCGACCAGCAGCTTCACCAGGACGAGCCGGCGTCGACGCCTTTCTCGCGAGGTCTCGTCCCCCGCATCTGGGAGCGAGGACAGGATGTCATGCATGAGGTCGACCGATTCCGAGAGCAGGGGCTCGACGTCGGCAACCAGATCCCTCTCGATGCGACGGGCCAACAGCTCCTCGCGAACGCCACGAGCCCGTTCGATGGCACGGTTATGCCGCTCAAGATCCTCACGACGCAGGTCAAGGGCCCGTCGCAGGTCATCGAGCTCCGCGATGTCCTCGGTGAGGACGGCCATGCCCCCGGGGATGCCAAAGGCATGGCAGACGAGGTGCAGGGGCAACCTGAAGCTGGTCATTCTCCCACGGGGAAGCTCGAGGCCCGCCAAGGCACGCCATGCCCGCTCCGTGAGGGGGGTGGCAGAGCGGGACGCAAAGGCGGTGGCACCTTCGGGCGAAAGGATCTTGATATCGAGGGGGAGGTCCTCGAACAGTCGGGCGACACCGCGATACGAGGGCAGAAGACCCAGGTCGAGGCTGGCCTCCACGACGATGACCGAGATGGAGGTATACAGCAGGCAGTAGTTGGTCAGGTACGCAAGCGGAACCCTCAGGGCATACAGCAGCGAGTAGGCGATGCCCAGCACAAAGACGAGGGCCACCAGCAGAACCACGCGGCGCAGCGCCTTGCGGGCATGGATGACGATGAGGGCAAGGAAGGCAAGCAGCATGACCGCGGTCCACACGTGAACGGCGGCATAAACCGGTCCATAGGCATAGTTCACGTCCCAAGCGGGGTCCAGCCGGTCGAAGACGAAGGCAAGGCCGTGGAGACCGTTGGTGGCCACGGCACCAAAGAGCGCGGCGCCCACAAGCACCGCACCCCTGCGCACAATGGTGGCCCACGGGCATCCCTCCAGGCCCGACACCCGCAGCGCGGCGAGGACCAGAAGGAGGGGGAGGTACACGATGGGAATGTAATAGAGATACCAGCACAGCTCAACGACGGCGTCCGACACGGCCGTGTACTTGACGAGCGCGTCGATGTTCCAGGTGACAAGCAGGATGTCGATGAGCAGGAGCCGACGCCTGACGACGGCGTCCGCACAGCGATGGCTGACCGAGATGCCCCACAGGGAGAGCAGGGGAAGGGCGACGACCATAAGGGCCGAGGTCCCCAACGGGCTCTCATGCGGATAGGGAACCACGGGCACGACGGAAGGTCCCCATGACCGCAAGGAAAGGAGCGTGGGGACCACCAGGGCCGCCGCGACAGCAGGACCCTGCCACCCGTGCCTGCATGCGTACCGTGTCGCCATGTCACCTCCCAAGGCCGTCGAAAGGGAGGGTGCACGCCTCATCGGCCAAAAGGCAAGACGTGTGTCCTCAGGGTAGCAGAGCGGGAGGCACCGCCACCTGCCTCAACCGCGAGGATGGCCGCAGTTCTGGCAGAACCTGCCCGCGTTCCTGGTTCCACACTCGGGGCAGAACCATTCGCTCGCAGGTTGGGGCTTTGGGCTGCCACAGCCTCCGCAGAACCTGCCGGTGTTGGTCTCTCCACAGGAACAGGTCCATGCATCCGGGGACGGAACAGAAGCAGGCGATGGCGCGGGACCGGCGGGCTGTCCCACCTGGTAGAGCTGCTGGGCGTTGAGCCCGCCCATAGCGCCCGCCATACCCATGCCCATGAAACCGGCCATCGCCCCGTTCTCGTTCGCGGCTGCGGTGCGCATGGCGTCGGACTGGGCTGCGGCGATGTTGGCCGCAGCCATGGTGGGGTCACGCATGACGGCGACACGCTGCAGATCCTTGATCATGCGTTCGTCCTCTGGGCTCGCGCTGATGGAGTTCATGCCAAACGAGGCCACTGATATGCCGCGCAGTCCCGACCAAGTGTCCGAGAGGACGTCGTTCAGGGCCTGGGCGAGCTCTGCGGTATGGCCGGGAACGGCGCTGTAGCGGATACCCATGGCCGATATCCTCGCAAAGGCCGGCTGGAGTGCTGTGAGCAGCTCGCTCTTGAGCTGGCTGTCGATCTTGTCGCGCGTGAAGGCCGTCTCGACGTTCCCGCAGACGTTCTTGTAGAACAGCAGCGGGTCCGTGAGCCTGTACGAGTACTCCCCGTTGCAGCTGACGGAGATGTCGACGTCCAGACCTATGTTTGCATCGACCACACGGAAGGGCACGGGGGATGGGGTACCGTACTTGTTTCCCATGACCTCCTTGGTGTTGAAGAAGTACACGCGCTGGTCCTTCGCGGGGCTGCCCCCAAAGGTGAGGCGCCTGCCCGCCTGGGAGAAGGTAGCGGCAATCGACTCGCCGAGCTTCCCCGTGAAGATCGAGGGCTCGCTCGAGGCGTCGTACACGAACTCACCCGGCTCCGCGCAGACCTCCACCACAGCCCCGGACTCGACGATCATCATGCACTGGCCGTCGCTCACATTGACGATCGACCCATCCGAGATGATGTTGGCCTCGCCGGAGACGTTCGAACCGCGCCCGCTCGCACGCTTCTCGCCCTTTGCCGCAAGCACGTCGGCGGCAAGTGACTCGCAGTAGAAGTAGTCGCGCCAGCTGTCGGCCAGCACGCCCGAGAGCGCACCGATGCCCGCCTTCAGAAGTCCCATGCTCCCTCCTCTGTCATACCCGTCATCTGGTCTCGGCGCGTCAGGCCACGGCACCACCGCAGTACTCGCAGCGACCGTTGGCATCGGGCATGGTGGTGGCGCCGCAGTGCGGGCACACCACGGCCGCCTTGGGGGCAGCCGCCTCGGCCACGGCTGCACGCACGTTCTCGCGCACGGACGTGAGCGCCTCCTTGATCTCGCGTGCCTGGTCCATGGCGGACTGGTAGTCCGGCGAGCCGGGGCTCTCGATGCGCATCGAGTTGATACGGAACTCGATCTCGTCGAAGTAGGGCGTGTTGACGTTGATGATCACGTAGATGTCGTAGTCGGTGTCATAGCGTGGCGGGTCGTAGCTCACGCGCTCTCCGTCGGGACCTTCGCGATAGAGTTCCTCGCGCGTGGTGCGCACGTCGACATTGCAGCCCGTGACCTGGGAGAACGACATCACGTCCGGGTTGCTGTCCCGCCAGCGGCCACCTGAGGGGGTGACGACGAACCTCTGGGCGTCCTCGTCGAGGAGGATCTTCGTTCTGTCACCAAGGGTGCGCGTCACGTTGAGCGCCGTCACGGCGGCCTTGTTGGCCTCGCGGTAGTCGAGCTGTTCGCGAATCTGCTCGACGGTGCTCCTGCGACGGTCGCTGAAGAACGGCGAGAGCTTCGCCGCGCAGGCCTTGCAGAGGTTCCCATCCTCGAGCTTGCGATTGCCCAGAAGCCCGATCTCGCCGCCACAGATGGCGCAGGTCTTCTTCTCGAACAGGTTTCCAAAGATGCCCATGGGTCCTCCCGTCACCGAGGTTGGCCTTAGCCGCCTGCCTCAGATGGTGACGGTCCCCGCCTCGGTCCGGAATGTCCCCGCGTCCCTTTGCGGTATGTGGACATGGGCCACTTGTCCCAAACGACGGCATGCCTCCCAAGTGCCCCGCACGCGTCACCTGGGAGCGGCTTGCACGCGTCACTCGCCCCTGAGGCGCGGAACGACGTAGCCCCGCGAGACCACGTCGACGGCCAGGCGCATGATGCTGTCGTAGCCCGTCTTGGCAAGGATCTCGGATATGCGGCGCTTCACCGTACCCTCCGAGAGGAAGAGCTCCTCGGCGATCTCACGGCGCGACTTGGCCTCGCAGACCAGGCGCAGCACGCCCATCTCGTCCGACGTGAGCCCCGAGACGAGCTGGTCTTGGGCCGGGGCGTTGGGGAAGGTCTGGTAACCTGCCATGGTCGAGCGCAGCAGTGCCAGAAGCTCGCGCGTTCCCACGTTCTTGTAGACGAAGCCATCCGCACCCGACTCACGCGCCTGCTTAACGAAGGTGACCTCGGGCATGCCGGTCATGACGATGCAGCGGACGGTGGGATGCGCCGCCTTGATGCGCCGTACCGCGGCGATGCCGGACTGGCCACCCTCCGTGCAGACGTCCATGAGCACGAGGTCCGGGCCGAGCCGCTCTACGACAGCGGGGGCCTCGGAGGCATCCGAGAGGGACGCTACCACCGCCATGTCATGCTCCTGGCCGATGGCAACGCGAAGCGAGTCACGTAACATGGCCTGGTCGTCCACGATCATGACACGGATCATTGCGCCCCCGTTCGGATGGATGCTCACCTGCATTCTATCGGGTGTGGGACCCAATTGGTCCAGCTGTCCCAAATTGACCCCCTCTCTTTGGCCCCGGGGTCATTCCGACGGGGGCAAATAGCTGGCAAGATGAGACCAATCCCAGTGTGGGGGAAGTCGGCGGAACCGATTCGCCACGACGGACGAAGGAGGTTGTCATGAGGAGGCGCATGCCCGTCATCGTCTCGACGATCGTCGCCGCGCTGTCTCTCTGCATGCTCCTAGTGGGCTGCAGCGCGGGTGGGGCTGGAGGAGGTGCCAAGCCGGCCGACAAGTCCCTTTTCACAGGCACCTGGGATCTCGTGCGCATGAGCGGCGACAAGCCCGACGACAACCTGGGCGAGGATGACGTCGAACTCATGCGCTCTATGGGCTTTGACGTGTTCCTCAACCTCAACGAGGACGATACGATGGAGCTCGCCCTCTTCGGTTCCACGATGAGGGGCAGCTGGAAGGTGAAGTCTGCGGCGGAGATCGAGGTCACCCTGGAGGGGCAGTCGGTGTCCGCAACGCTCTCGGGCGAGGAGCTGACCCTCTCGCAGGAGGGCACCTCGATGATGTTCAAGAAGGGCAAGGAGAACAAGAAGGCACCAGACGGCACCATCGGAAACCCCGACGAAAGCGTGGCGAACGCGCTCACCGAGGCCGAGTCCGACACTGACACGATCAAGCCCATCGAAGCCGTCACCATCGCCGACGACGAGCACTGCACCATCACCGTCACAGGCATCGGGACCGACTGGTCTGGCGATCCTGGTTACGCCATGACCGTGACCAACAAGTCCGACAGGGCGATCGACTTCAGCAGCAAGATGGGGACCTTCTCGGTCAACGGCAAGATGATCGATGCCTACGTGTACGAGACCATCCAGCCCGGCAAGTACGTGGAGTGCTTCATGTACTTCAGCAAGAGCGATCTGGGCGGCGGCACCGAGGCCCTGAGCTCCGTCGAGGGCACGCTTTACATCTATGACGATGCCTCCTACGAGGACATCGCCGAGTACGCGTTCAACATGTAGGGGTCGGAACGCAGCACAGGGGCTGGCACGCAGCAGGCGCCAAGGGCCTCCCGAGTTTCGCCAAAGCGAGCTTCGGGAGGCCCTCCCCTGTCTGTGGTTGCCTGACGAACGTCGGGCGCAGCAGGCGCACGCCCCCGTCCAGGTGCTAGTCGCGTGTGAGCTTGCGGTGGAGGCGATGCGGGCGCGCCGCCTCCGCACCCAGGCGGGCGACGCGGTCCTTCTGGTAGTCCTCGAAGTTACCCTCGAACCAGTGCCAGGAGCCAGGGTTCTCGTCGGTGCCCTCCCAGGCCAGGATGTGCGTGCAGATGCGGTCCATGAACCAGCGGTCATGGCTGGTGACCACGCAGCAGCCCGGGAACTCGAGAAGGGCCTCCTCCAGCGCCTCGAGCGTCTCGGTGTCGAGGTCGTTGGTGGGCTCGTCCAGGAGCAGCAGGTTGCCGCCCTGCTTGAGCGTCAGGGCCAGGTTCAGGCGGTTGCGCTCGCCCCCGGAGAGGACGCCCGCCGCCTTCTGCTGGTCGGTCCCCTTGAAGCCAAAGGCGCTCACGTAGGCGCGGCTGGGGATCTCCTGCCTCCCCACCACGATGTAGTCGTTTCCGCCCGAGACGACCTCCCATACGCTCTTCTCGCCGTCCAGTCCCTCGCGGCCCTGGTCGACGTAGGACAGGCTCACGGTCTCGCCCAGCTCGAGGGACCCTGAGCTCACGGGCTCCTGCCCGACGATCATCTTGAACAGGGTCGACTTGCCGACACCGTTGGGGCCGATCACGCCGACGATGCCGTTGCGCGGCAGACTGAAGCTCAGGTCGTCGATGAGCACGCGCTCGCCAAAGGTCTTGCGAAGCCGCTTGGCCTCCAGGACCTTGGTGCCCAGACGCGGGCCCACGGGGATGTGGATGTCGGCGTAGTCGACCTTGGCGTCCGCACGCGCGGCCCGTGCCTCCATCTCCTCGTAGGCGGCAAGGCGGGCCTTGCTCTTGGCCTGGCGCGCCTTCTGCGAGCTGCGGACCCACTCCAGCTCGCTCTTCATCTTCTTGGCGCGTCTGGCGTTCTGCTTGGACTCCATCTCGAGGCGCCTTGCCTTGGTCTCCAGATAGGTGGAGTAGTTCCCCTCATAGGGGTAGAGCGTGCCGCGATCGACCTCGCAGATCCACTCGGCGACGTTGTCCAGGAAGTAGCGGTCGTGCGTGACGGCCAGCACGGCTCCCTGGTAGTTCTTCAGGAACTGCTCGAGCCAGAGCACCGACTCCGCGTCCAGATGGTTGGTGGGCTCGTCCAGGAGCAGCAGGTCAGGCGCCTCGAGCAGGAGCTTGCAGAGGGCCACGCGACGCCGCTCGCCGCCCGAGAGGTGACTCACGGGCTCGTCCGGGTCGGGGCACTGCAGGGCATCCATCGCCTGCGAGAGTTGGCTGTCGAGGTCCCAGCCGTTGGCCGCGTCGATCTCGTTCTGCAGGTCGCCCATCTCGGCCATGAGCGCGTCGAAGTCCGCGTCGGGCTCGCCCATCTCCTCGCCTATCCTGTTGAAGCGCTCGATCTTTGCCAGGAGGCCGCTGAAGGCGACCTCTATGTTCTCCCTGACCGTCCTGCCCTCGTCCAGCGGAGGTTCCTGCATGAGCATGCCCACGCTGTAGCCCGGCGCAAGGCGTGCCTCGCCGTTGGAGATGTCCTCGATGCCGGCCATGATCTTGAGCAGGGTCGACTTGCCCATGCCGTTGGGACCCACCACGCCGATCTTGGCGCCCGGGAAGAAGCCCATGGTCACGTCATCCAGGACGACCTTGTCCCCGTGGGCCTTGCGCACCTTGTACATCTGGTAAATGAACTCCGCCATGTCACTCCTCGGGTCGCCGACGGCCTCTCTTCTCGACCATCCATTGTATACTCGATGCGTTAGATTCATTAATTTATCAATGGGCCCCCTGGGGGCGGGGCCGCATGGGACCAGGGGGCGGCGACGTGCTCAAGCACATTCTCATCGTGGCGACCGGCGGCACGATCGCCTCGACCCCACAGGGCGGGGGCCTTGCGCCCGGGCTCAGTGGCCGACAGGTGGCGGACTACGTGCCCCAGGCATCCGAGGTCGCCAGGGTCGACGTGGTGCAGCCCCTGAACATCGACAGCACCAACATGAGCCCCGCCGACTGGCTGCTGATCGCCTCGACGATCGCCGGGGCCTACGAGGACTACGACGGCTTCGTCGTGCTGCACGGCACGGACACGATGGCCTACACCGCAGCCGCGCTCAGCTACCTCATCCAAGGCAGCCCCAAGCCCATCGTGCTCACAGGATCCCAGCAGCCGATGGGAAGCCCCTTCACGGACGCACGCCTCAACCTGTACCAGTCGATCCTCTACGCTGCCGACGACCTCTCGAGCGACGTATCGATCGTGTTTGGCGGCCAGGTCATCGTGGGCACGCGCGCCCACAAGCAGCGCACCATGAGCTTCAACGCCTTCAACAGCGTGAACTTCCCGCTTCCCGCCATCATCCGCGCGGACCGCATCGTCCGCGACGGCGGGATGGGCATGTCCATCACGGGCGTCCCCACGGCACAGGCGACCCCGGATGGTGCGGCGCCTGCGCATGGGAGCCTCAAGCCCCCGACCCTCTATGACAGGCTCTGCGAGCGGGTGGGCGTCCTGCGCCTGACACCGGGGCTCGACCCCGCCATCCTCAGCCTTCTCGAGGGGAACTTCGACGCCGTGATCCTCGAGACCTACGGCATCGGCGGCATACCCCAGGGCACCGACGCCCCCTGGGAGCGGGCGATCTTCGACTGGGTGGAGGGCGGCCACACCATAGCCCTCACCACACAGGTCTCCGAGGAGGGTCTTGACCTGGGCGTCTATGAGGTCGGACGGGCCTACGCCGAGCATCCTGACATCCTCAAGGGCGACGACATGACCACGGAGGCCCTTGTCGCGAAGCTCATGTGGGCCCTGGGCCAGACGCGAGACCGCCAGCGCATCCGCGAGCTCTTCTACCGCCCCGTGAACCACGACCGCGTGCCGCGCCAGGCATAGGGTGCGGAGGCTACGGGCGCGACACCGGGCGACCCCAGGGCAGCTCCATGGAAACCCCAAGGCCGACGTCCCCGCATGCCGTCACAGGTCGCGGAAGCAGAACCGGCTCCGTCCCTCGGCATAGTCCGCAACGAGGTGGCCCTGCCCGCGCAGCCGGTACTTGTAGGTGACCAGGCCCTCCAGGCCCACAGGGCCACGCGCGTGCAGCTTGCCCGTAGAGATGCCCACCTCGGCGCCAAAGCCGTAGCGGAAGCCGTCCGCAAAGCGCGTCGAGGCGTTCTGGTAGACGCCGGCGGAATCGACGAGCCGCATGAAGCGCTCGGCAGCCGCATCGTCTTCGGTCAGGATGGCGTCGGTGTGATGGGAGCCATGCCGGTTGATGTGCTCGATGGCCTCGTCCTCGCCGTCGACGACCCGTAGCGAGACGATGGGGGCAAGGTACTCCGTGTCCCAGTCCTCCTCCGTTGCGGCCTCGCAGGCGATGACGTCACGGGTTTGCGCGTCACCTCGCATGGCCACGCCCGCCGCGGCATAGGCCTCGGCCAGGCGGGGCAGGAAGCTCGCCGCGATGCCCTCGTGGACCAGGATCGTCTCCACGGAGTTGCACGCCGCCGTGTACTGGCACTTTGCGTCGACGCAGATGGGCACGCCCCTCCCGACGTCCGCCGCCTCGTCCACGTAGATGTGGCAGATGCCGTCGGCATGGCCCATGACCGGTATGCGCGTGTTGTCCATGATGTGGCGGACGAAGGCGTTTGAGCCGCGGGGGACGAGCAGGTCGACCAGACCGAAGCAACCCAGGAGCTCGTCTATCTCGCTGTGCGCCTCCACCTGGAAGAGGCAGGAGGCGGGAAGCCCCGCCGCACGCGCGGACGAGAGGACGACGTCGAAGATGGCGCGATTGGTGCGGGCGGTCTCCGAGCCGCCCTTGAGGATCGCACAGTTGCCGCTCTTGATGCAGAGGCTCGAGATCTGGACCAGGGCGTCGGGACGGGCCTCGAAGATGACGCCTATCACCCCGATGGGACAGCTCACCCGCGTGAGCTCCAGCCCCTCGTCGAGCTCGCGACGCAGCAGCACCCGTCCGACCGGGTCAGGCAGGTCGGCGAGGCTGTCGAGTCCTGCGCAGACGTCTGCGAGCTTATGCTCGTCGAAGCGCAGGCGCCCTGCCACGGCCGCAGCCACGCCCCTCTCCCGTGCGGAGGCGAGGTCCCGGGCGTTGGCGGCGAAGATGGCGCCCTTGGCCTCAACGAGCCCCCGCCTGATGCGGGCGAGGGCCTCGTTCCTGCACTCCAGGGACGCGGAGGCCATCTCGGGGCTCTCGAGCTTCATGTGTGCGGCGACTTCCCTGACGTCAGCCATGGTTACCTCCAGGCGCATGCGGGCCGCGCGGGCCGTTCGTGGGTGCATGCCCACGAGTCTACGCGAGTTGCCGAGTCCCGGGACAATCCGTAACGTCCACCTCATATGCGACGCCGCGGGCAAGGTAGGGCAGGAAGCGCTCGGCCGCGAGCGCGAGCGGGCCACCCGCGCGCCGCACGACCCCGATGTGGCGACGGGCGCACGGATCCAGGTGACGCGCCTCGATGCGATAGGGGGCCCTCCTCAGGATGAGGGCAGGCAGGATCGAGATTCCCAGGCCGCTCTCGACCATCGACATGATGGCGTAGTCGTCCCAGGTGGTGAAGCAGACCCGAGCCTCGAGGTCCGCCGCCGAGAAGATAGAGGTCACCTCGTCGTCGCCACCCTTCTCGAGCAGGATGAACGGCTCATCGCAGAGCGCGGCGACCTCCACGCTCCCCCGCCCTGCCAAGGGATGGCCCTTCGGCAGGACCGCCAACAGCTCGTCGGAGGCCAGCTCCTCGAAGGAGAGGCCCCGTGACGTGGGTCGATGCGGCAGGAAGCCCAAATCCACGCGACCCTCGGCCACCCAGCGCTCTATCTCCGCGTAGTCACCCGTCAGGAGCTCGTAGTCGATGTCGGGGTAGTCCGCCCGGAAGGCGCTGATGGCGTGTGGAAGCCAGTGCGTCGCGACGGACGAGAAGACCCCCATGCGGATGGAGCCGGTCCGCAGTCCGTTGAGGTCATCGACCTGCATCCGCAACCGACGGTGCGCCTCGCAGATCTCCTTCACGGTCGAGAGCAGGCACTCTCCGTCTGAGGTCAGGCGCGCACCACCCCTGCCCCTGTCGAGCAGCACCACGCCCCACTCGCGCTCGAGGTCCGCGATCATCCGGCTGACGCCTGACTGGGAGTAGGACAGCGCCCGAGCCGCCGCCGTTATGCTTCCCCTCTGGACGCATTCGAGAAATGCCTGGTACTTGAGGATGTTCGTATCCAAGGGCACCGTCTCCCCACGTCTCGCCGCCCCATGCTGTCATTCCATCACATTATGGCATCCTATATATGCAGAACATGCGCTTTCATTCTGCTCCCCCTTTCATGAGAATGCCACCTGGGATTGGTCCTTCCAGCCTGGGACACGGACGAGAGGGGTGGCATGTCAAGGGACGGAGCGAAGTACCTGGCTGCCCTTCTGCTCTTCGGTTCCAACGGGATCGTTGCGAGCAGCATCGCCCTCCCCAGCCACCAGATCGTCCTCTTGCGCACGTTCCTCGGGGCGCTGTCGCTCGCCGCCCTGGTCGTGCTTGGCCGCGGCGCGGGCCCCATCTTCCAACACCCGCGCCAGGCTGGTGCGCTCGCCGTCTCCGGAGCCGCCCTGGGTGTGGGGTGGCTCTTCCTCTTCGAGGCATATCGCCTGGTGGGCGTTGGCGTTGCGTCGCTCGCCTACTACTGCGGGCCCGTCATAGTGATGATCCTCTCCCCGTTCCTCTTCGCCGAGCGGCTGGGTGCGGCCAAGGTCGCGGGCATCGTCTCCGCCGTCTGTGGCGCGTCCCTCGTCGTCGCGCAGGGCGGGGGGAAGATGGACGCGCTCGGACTCCTTCTGGGGGCGCTGTCCGCCGTGATGTACGCCGCCATGGTCACGTTCTCACGTCGCTCGCCCGACATCCAGGGGCTCGCGGCGGCGTCCGTGCAGCTCGTCGCGAGCTTCGCCGTGGTGGCCGCCTACCAGCTCGTACGTACGCTCCTCTCACCCGCAGAGGCGGGGGAGACGCTGTCCTGCCTGGCACAGGTCGACTGGGGGGCCGTCCTGACGCTCGGCCTCGTGAACACTGGTCTGGGCTGCTACCTCTACTTCTCCTCCATCGGCACCCTTCCGGTGCACCGCGTGGCCATCTGGGGCTACCTCGAGCCCCTGTCCGCCGTCGCGCTCTCCGCCGTCGCGCTGGGCGAGGCCGTGACGATGGGGCGCGTCCTGGGGGCCATGCTCATCGTGGGTGGGGCGGTGGCGAGCGAGCTCGTCGGCCGCCGACGCGGCGTCCTGGTTGCCGCAAGCTAGCGACGGGCGCGGAAACGGGGCGCATCCCCGGACGCATGGGCCCCGCTCACGACAGAAACCCTCCGCCCAGGGTCCTGTTTGGACGGGTTTTCTGTGGGCTGGAAGCCATCGACGCCAACTGGTGTCACAATCCAAGGGACACCGCCCCCGCAGCTGCGGACACGCCGAGGGCTTTGGCGCGCCGCCCGGTACCAGCAAGGAGATTCGACATGCCAGAGGTCATCCGCAAGGTAAACGTCATCGGTCACCTGCACCCGGACACGGACAGCATCTGCTCCGCGATCGCATACGCCTACCTCAAGAACCAGATCGGCGACACGCAGTACGAGGCAAGGCGCGCCGGGGCCATCAACCGCGAGACCGCCTTCGCCCTGAAGCACTTTGGCTTCGAGGAGCCCCAGCTCATCACCACTGTCACTCCGCAGATCAAGGACATCGAGATCTCGCGCCAGCGGGGCATCGACGGCGAGATGAGCCTCTACGCCGCCTGGAACCTCATGCGCGACACCAAGACCGGCACGCTCTGCGTCGTGGACCAGGGCGGCAACCTCCTCGGCCTCGTCGCGGTGAAGGACATTGCCAGCGCCAACATGGACATCTTCGACACCGCAGTGCTCTCCAGCTCCAAGACCAGGTACTCGAACCTCCTGACGACCCTCGACGGCGAGATGGTCTGCGGTGACCCCGAGGGCAGCATCGAGAGGGGCGACATCCGCGTCGGCACCACGCCCGAGATGATGGACGGCAACGTCGAGCAGGACGACATCGTCCTGGTCACCAACCGCTACGAGACCCAGCGCTTCGCCGTGGAGGCGGGCGCCGGCTGCCTGATCATCTGCAACGGTGCCCAGGTCTCCCACGTCGTCGTGGAGGCCGCCCAGGCCAACGGCTGCACCGTCATCACCACCCCCTACGACACCTACGCCGCCGCACGCCTGGTCTCCATGTCCATCCCCGTGCGGGCCAGGATGCTGTCGGCCGAAAACGTCCTGCGCTTCTCGGTCAACACCTCCATAGACGAGGCCCAGAAGGTCATGGCCCGCTCCCAGCACCGCTTCTTCCCCGTCATGGACGAGGGCGGCGCCTACTGCGGCGTCGTCAGCTCGCCCAACATGGTCAACGTCAAGAAGAAGCACGTCATCCTCGTCGACCACAACGAGCGCTCCCAGGCGGTGGACGGCCTGGAGCAGGCCGAGATCATGGAGATCATCGACCATCACCGCATCGGCTCCATCGAGACCTCGGGCCCCGTGCTCTTCCGCAACATGCCCGTGGGCTGCACCTCGACCATCATCTACGACATCTACCAGGAGAACGGCGTCGAGATTCCGGCCGACATCGCGGGTCTCATGCTCTCGGCCATCCTCTCCGACACCCTGGCGTTCCGCTCGCCCACCTGCACGCCCCGAGACAAGTACGTGGGCGAGCAGCTGGCCCGGATCTGCGGTGAGGACATCGACAGCTACGCAGACGCCATGTTCGACGCCGGCGCCGACCTCACCGGTCGCACCGCCGAGGAGGTCTTCAACTCGGACTTCAAGGTCTTCTCGCGTGGCAGCGTCCGCTTTGGCGTGGGCCAGGGCAGCTTCATGACCGAGAGCTCGCGCAAGGCCGCCGAGGCCCTCGTCGGCCCCTACCTCAAGGCCGCCGCAGCCGCCAACGAGATCCCGATGGTCTTCTACATGTTCACCGACGTGAAGACCCAGACCACCGAGATGCTCTACTGGGGCCAGGACACCGAGGAGATCGTCTCGCGCACCTTCGGCGCTACGCCCAAGGACGGCATCGCGGTGCTGCCCGGCGTCGTCAGCCGCAAGAAGCAGGTCATCCCGCCTCTGATGGCAACGCTGCAGGAGATGGAGCAGGAATAGGCCTTCGTCGTGAGGCGCGGGTCAGGAGGTTGTCATGGCACAGGGGTCCAGCTTCTTCGCGCTGGTGTCGAGGATGAGATACATCGAGCGCTGGGCGCTCATGCGCAGCTCCCGTCCCGAGAACCTCTCCGAGCATTCCCTCGACGTGGCGATTATCGCGCATGCGCTCTGCACGCTCGCCAACGTCCGCCACGGGTGGCGTCTCGACGCCGAGAGGGCAGCGCTCGTCGCCCTGTTCCACGACGCGTCCGAAATCATCACCGGGGACATGCCGACGCCGGTCAAGTATGCCAACGGCACGCTGCGCGACGCCTACAAGGACGTCGAGGCGCAGGCGGAGCGCACGCTCCTGGACGAGCTTCCTGCGGATCTGCGTCCCACCTACGAGGACATATTCTTCCCCGCCGACGACGCGGATCCCAACGAGGGGCACCTGCGCCTCCTGGTGAAGGCAGCAGACAAGCTGTCGGCCCTCATCAAGTGCGTGGACGAGGCCCAGGCCGGCAACGCCGAGTTCAGGACCGCCGAGGCAGCGACCCGCACCAAGGTGGACGAGATGGCTGCCACGCTGCCGGAGGTCGCCGACTTCGTGCGCGAGTTCCTCCCCGACTACGGCTCCACGCTCGACCAGCTGCTGTAGGCGCCCCCTTGGGCCCTATAGCCAGGTGACGCTCACCTTGTCGACGAGTGAGTCAACCAGCTCGCGCGGGGCCGCCTGGGTACCGGACTGCATGACATTGGCGGCACCGGTCGCCATGGAGAGCCTGACCTTGTCCTCAAGGGGCAGGCCTTGCTGTTCGGCGTAGGCAAGGGCAGCCACGACGGAGTCTCCCGCGCCCACGGTCGAACCGACGGGAACCCTCACGGAGCCGCCTTTGACCACATGGTCGGCACTCACGAACAGGGCTCCCGCACCCCCCATGGAGACGACCACGTTGTCCAGGCCCCGCGAGACGAGCTCGCGGGCGGCATCCGCGACCTTCTCGTCCGTGTCGAGCGTGCGCCCCAGTATGCTGCCCAGCTCGATCTCGTTGGGCTTGATCAGGAAGGGGCAAGCCCTGATGCCCGCCACCAGCTTCTCGCCGTCCGCGTCCAGGAAGACCTTGGCGCCAGCCCCCCTGCAGGCCTCGACCCAGCCGAAGTAGGTGTCGTCGCTGGCCCCGCGCGCGACGCTGCCGGCGAGGACCACTATGTCGCCCGCGTCGAGCTCGGCGACCAGGCGGGCGAGCATCGCGTCGAGCATGTCATCGCTGACCTGGGGACCCGGCTCGTTGATGTCGGTGTGGGTGCCCCCCTCGGGGTCGATGACCTTGAGGTTGGTGCGCGTCTCGCCCTCCACCTCGAAGGCGCGGCACTCGATGCCCTGCTCGGCCAGGGTCTCCCTGATGTAGCGACCGGTGTTGCCACCCAGGACGGCCCAGGCGGTCGACGTGCCGCCCAGCTGACGGATGACCTTGGAGACGTTGATGCCCTTGCCGCCGGGATCCTGGCGCAGCTCGGTGATGCGCGTCACCGCATCGAGTTTGAAGTTGGGCGCCTGGGCGGTCTTGTCCAAGGCGGGATTCAGGGTGACGGTGTGGATCATGGGCTCTGCCCCCCTCGCTTGTGCCGGTATGCGGCGCCTGCGGACGACCCGGGCGCCTTCCCTGATTCTACCAGCGAGCGAGCGCGTTGCCACGCGAAGGGCTATCGTCTTTCCTGCGGCAGGGTCGCCTTACGGCGACCGCCCGTCCGCGGCGGCGCCGGCCGCCGCGAGAGAGAGCGCCACCGGAAGGGGCCCCATGCACGCACTGCACGCACGTCTTCCCAAGAACTTCGTCCTGGAGGAACGCCTCGAGCGCTACGCCGACGGCATCGAGGCCTCGCCCGCCTCGTATGCGGGGCGCTGGGCCGAGGCCTGCTTCCCCGTAGGCGAGGCGCAGGGCGCGGAGGGGGCCCATGGGACGCGGACGCGCTTCGACGAGGTTCGGCTCGACATGGGTTGCGGCAAAGGCGCCTTCACCGTGCAGGCTGCCGCCGCCGAGAGGAACGTGCTCTTCGTGGGCGTCGACTCCGAGCCCATCTGCATCGCCTACGCAGCCCAGAGGGCCGTGGAGTCTGGGCTGGACAACGTGGTCTTTGCGCCGGGCCTGGGCAAGGACGTGTGCAGGTTCTTCTCGGCGGGGGAGCTCTCCCGGATCTACCTCAACTTCCCCACCCCCTTCCCACGCAAGAAGGAGGCGACCCAGCGCCTGACCCACCTCGACCAGCTGATGCGCTACCGCACGGTGCTGGCGTCGGGCGGAAGCGTGATCCTGAAGACGGACAGCTATCCCCTGCGCGGCTTCTCGCGGACGCAGTTCGAGCTTGCCGGCTACGACCTGCTCTGGGAGTCCGACGACGCGCGCTCCGAGAGACCCGACGACCCCATGAGCTGGTACGAGGAGCGCCTGGGCCGCCAGGGGGCCACCGTCTTCGCCCTGGAGGCCACCCCCGGCCCAGCACCAAAACGCGTCGAGCAGACCGCGTCGCTCTCGCTCGTGGACTACCTGCCCCCGGAGCTTGACCAGATGGCATACGTCCCCCATGGCATGGAGGGGACGGTCACCAACCTGCGTAACCTTCGCAAGAAGGCACGGATGCGGAATAGGGGCGCACGTAATGGGTAGACCCGTAATGAGCGACAATGTTTACATAAGTTGACTTATACTGGTTGCCATGGCGGCAACCAGTGAAGGCATCCGAGAAAGGAACGCATCATGAGCAAGATCGCACGCGTGTATGGTCGCGAGGTCCTTGACTCCCGCGGCAACCCCACCGTCGAGGTCGAGGTCACCCTCGAAGACGGTTCCTTCGGCCGCGCCATCGTTCCCTCCGGTGCCTCGACCGGCGAGTTCGAGGCCGTCGAGCTTCGCGACGGTGACGGCGAGCGCTATCTCGGCAAGGGCGTCCTCGACGCCGTCGCCCACGTTAACGGCGAGATCAAGGATCTCCTCATCGGCCGCGAGGCGGGCGACCAGCGCGGTGCCGACCTGGCCATGATCGCCCTCGACGGCACCCCCAACAAGGGTCGTCTGGGCGCCAACGCCATCCTCGGCGCGTCGCTCGCCATCGCCCGTGCCGCAGCCGCCTCCGCAGGCCAGCCGCTCTATGCTTATCTGGGCGGAGCCAACGCCCACACCCTGCCCGTCCCGATGATGAACGTCCTCAACGGCGGTGTGCACGCAGACAACAACGTCGACTTCCAGGAGTTCATGATCATGCCGGTCGGCGCGCCCGACTTCAAGACCGCCCTGCGCTGGTGCGCTCAGGTCTACCATACCCTCAAGGGAGTGCTGAAGTCCGCCGGCCTCTCAACCGGCGTAGGCGACGAGGGTGGCTTTGCACCGGACCTCAAGACCAACGCCGAGCCCTTCGAGTATCTGATGGACGCCGTGCAGAAGGCCGGCTTCGAGCCAGGCCGCGACTTCATGTTCGCGATGGACCCCGCCACCTCGGAGGTCTATAACAAGGAGACCGGCAAGTACGAACTCAAGGGCGAGGGCCGCGAGCTCACCAGCGACCAGATGGTGGACTACTGGGCAGAGCTCGTCGAAAAGTACCCCATCATCTCCATAGAGGATGGCCTGGACGAGGAGGACTGGGAAGGCTGGAAGAAGCTCACCGAGCGTCTGGGCAAGAAGGTCCAGCTCGTCGGCGACGACCTCTTCGTCACCAACACCGCCCGCCTGAAGAAGGGCATCGAGACCGGCGCGGCCAACGCCATCCTCATCAAGGTCAACCAGATCGGCACCCTGACCGAGACCCTCGATGCCATCGAGTGTGCCAAGCGTGCCGGCTACACGGCCGTCGTCAGCCACCGCTCCGGTGAGACCGAGGACACCACGATCGCAGACCTTGCCGTCGCGACCAACGCCGGTCAGATCAAGACCGGAGCCCCCGCCCGCACCGATCGTGTCGCCAAGTACAACCAGCTCCTGCGCATAGAGGATGCGCTGGGCGACTCCGCCGAGTACCTGGGGAAGGCCGCCTTCTACAATCTGGCGTAGCCTCGCCTGATGCAGCCTCGTCCATGTGCCGCAGGCCGTGGTCTGGTGGCTGGTGGCTGGTGGCTGGTGGCATTGTAGCCCGAGCTCAGGGCGCCCACGCTACGTTGTGTGGGTGCCCTGTTTTTGTCGAGGGGCTGTCGAAGTGAGTGTCTGTACATCAAAAGTGAGTGCAGTTCGCCAGAAGTGAGTACCAGTGCTCACTTCTGATAATCCTAACAATACGTGTACCTGCAGGTATGTCGAGAGACACAAGTTCGCCAGACGCTACATCTCCACCGAAGGCCCAAAAAGTACTCACTTCTAGCGCCCGATCCCCACAGCACCTCCGGTCCGCCTCGCGCGCCCGATCCCCACAGCACCTCCGGTCCATGCACAGACCGACGACCGTGCGACCGACGTCCTACCATGCTTCCAGACCGCCGCCCCTCCCACCTGGGGCCCAGCGTGTCAAGGGAGAAACTGACGGCACCTCCGTCGAAAGGCCGTTTCGACCAGTGGGCACGGTTTCCGCCAAGGGCAACTGGGTAGACTAAGACGGGTCGTCGCACAGCGCCACGCTCTTCGTCATCTCCGAAGGGAGAGTCATACCATGGGCAAGACAGGCAAGAGGGTCCTCACCGCCGCAGGTACGCTTGCCGGCATCGCCGCGATCGGTGCCGGCTTTTCGGCATGGTCCAGGATGCGCTTCGGACGCTCGGGCACTGCGACCGCAGCGGAGGGCCTCATCCGTGCAAGCGGTGCGAGGAAACCCTTCCTGGGCAGGGACCTTGGCCTCTTCGAGGATGCCGTCGAGCGCCGCCGCGAGGAGAACGAGAGGGAGTACAGCCTCCCGAGCTGGCTCCGCCTCAAGTCCCTGGTCTTCGAGGAGACTTGCGACGGCATGAAGACCTTCCACCTGGGCACCACGGGCATGAACAGTCGTGCCATCCTCTACCTGCACGGTGGTTCCTACATAAGCCAGATCTCCGTGTGGCACTGGCTGTTTCTGGACAAGCTCTGCCAGGCGACGGGCGCCGAGGTCGTCGTCCCCATCTACCCACTTGCCCCGGCTCACGACTACGACGAGGCCTACTCCCTCCTGACAGACCTCTACGAGGCCCTCTGCAACCGCTATGGTGCGGGCTCCATCACCCTTATGGGTGATTCCGCAGGCGGCGGCTTGGCCGCAGGCCTCGCGGAGTCGTTCGAGCACTACGACCTCCCACAGCCAGGACGGCTGGTGCTCATCTCGCCCGAGCTCGACATCACCATGCGCAACCCGGACATATCGGACTACTTCGATGTAGACCCCATGCTGGCGCCCTGGGGACTGGCCCAGGCGGGTGACCTCTGGGCCGACGGCGACGACCCGTCGGGGTTCCGCCTCTCGCCCGTCAACGGAGACGTCACCCCCCTGCGCAACGTCACCATCTATGTCGGCACACGGGAGATCTTCTACCCCGACTGCATCAAGTTCGACCAGAGGCTTGCCCAGGCCGGAGTCAGCCACAGTCTCGTGGTGGGCCAGAACCTCAACCACGTCTGGCCGCTCTATCCCATCCCCGAGGCACGTAGGGCGGTACGCGACATCGCCGGCATCGTACTGGGAACTCCCCAGCACGTCTAGTCGCCCAGAGGATGCCGGACGAGCCGTGTCCGGATGGGCTGTGTCCAGAAGCACCGCATCAGACGCGCCGTGTCCAGGCGCGCTCCAACGAGCGCGCACGCCATGGGCGCTCGTGTGGATATCCGCAGGAAGGGCTCCCCATGCCAAAGATCACGCCAGGCAACCGACTGTACCTCTACCGGCTCTTCTCACGTGAAATCGGCTGTGGGAGACAAGAGCTCATAGGTCGCTTCGGAGAGGTCCTGACAAGAGACGGCATACTGCCCGAGGACCTTGACTGCACCGATGTGACGCAGCTCCTGGGAGAGCTTCCCGATCTCATCAAGCTTAGGATCTTCAGGAAGGGCCGTGTCTACGCGACCCTCCTGCAGCGACCAGAGCTGGACGAGATGCTGGCGCGTGACGCACAGGCAGCCGAGAAGGGCGCGGGTGCCGCGGGCGGGGCGAGGTCTTGGAGGCACAAGAAGGGTAAGGGGGATCCCAAGCCCACCAAACCGCATCACAGGCGATCGAAGGCCCGGCCCACCGACGAGCCCCTCACGGCAGGGGCGACGGCCACAACCGAGCGGGCAGCCAACGTCGACAAGAGGCCCATGCCGACAGACGAACCTGCCGCACCAACCGTGCCAGCCATCCAGGACGAGGCGACGGATGCGGCCACGACCGTGGAGACATCGCCCGGAGCGGCAGCGATCTTCCCGGCCACCTCCACCGAGCGCAGGCCCCCCATCAGCCTCACCATAACCTACGACCCCCACGAGGGTGCCGGCACCTCCCCGCAACCCGACCTGCCCAAACGCTTCTCGACAGACGTCCACTGCAGGGACGAGGCGCTGCGGACCCTGTATCAGCTTCTCCCCTACGGGACCGATGTGATGGGGGTCCTCGACGAGGACTGGACCCTCGCACGCTCGACGGGAACTGCCGCGGGAACGCGTGGGCGCATCACCTTCCCGCTGCGCTACCGCGATGGCACCGGCCTACCCCTGACGGTCACGCTGCTGCGCCAGCCGAGGTCAGTCTCGGGCAAGCGATGGAGCCTGGACTGCATGGACGGGAACGCCGCCATGGGCCATGCACATGAAGCCCCGGAAGCGGAGGGGACGTCCCTTGCCGACCAGGGCGCCTGGAGCGACCTGGTGACGGGGAGGACGGTGACACCCGACGCGTCACCAGACCCCGTGCGCGAGCTGGCGAGCTTTGCCATCCTGGGGACCTGGGAGGACTTCCTGGGCCCACTCGCCGCCATGGCAGAGCCCGAGTGCTGGGACTATCCGGCAGGGGGAGCTTCGGGAAATCAGGGGACGGACGAGGGAGACCCCTACGGGGTGCTGCGCGAATACGTCGCACTGACCTTCCACCGCATCATGGGGCAAGGCAAGCTCGCCGTCGCAGACGACGGATCGCTCGCGGCATTCGACACGGGCCTCGTGGATGCAGACGCGCAAAGCATCCTCGCCTGCCTTGTCCCCAGCGGAGACGCCGTCATCGCATGGCGCCTTGCCGGGGTCTGCGTCGCAGGGTCGGGTGACCTTGGCGTGCGCGCCCTGGCGCTGCTCGCATCCCCTCCCGCCCGTGCCAGCTACATCGAGGACCCCTCGGACGCCCTGCCTCCCGAGGAGGGACGCCCGATCACCCTTGACGCAGACGAGATCGTCGGGCACCAGTTGGGGCGCCTGCCTCGCGCGTTCCTGGACAGCCAAATCGGCGCCGATGCGTCTGACGGCACGCTCGCCGACCTCGAGCGGGCCGTCAGCGCCGACCCCGGGCTCTTCGACCGCATCGGCCGTGCGCTGGACGACGCCTGCGCACACTCCCTCAGGCGCGTGCGGGCAAGCTGGCGCGCCTGCACGCCAATCTACGACCCCACGGCTGATGCGACCAAGCTTCTGGTGCCGCTCTGCCTCGCTGACAAGCGGCATGCGGACCGTGCGCTCGTACTGTCCCGCCAGGCGTCAGGGAGCTGCCTCGCTTCCGTCATCCTGACGCTGCCTCGCGCCCGTACGCTCGCGCGCGTCGTCTCCGGGGAGCTTCCCTCCTGGCTCGTCGGTGACGCTCGCTGAGAGGGGCCCACCACCCTGACCCAAGCCGCCACCCGAGCCAACCTTGAGGTCACCTGCACGGGAGCAGCCGACCCAGCGGCCGACCAGCGGCCGTGCGTACAGCCTCCAACAAACCAACATGGCCGCAGGGCTGCGTGTTCATTCGGCAGCGCCTCGCGGTCGAGGTGGCATGCCCCTCTCGGCTGCGACTAAACTGGGTAGGGTGTCAGTGCACGTCCGAAGCGCACCACCAGGGCATGCACCCAAATGACCAGACCGAAGACCCACCCGCGACGACCGCTCGGAGGCCCCATGAGCAGGATCAAGATGAAGACGCCGCTTGTCGAGATGGACGGCGATGAGATGACCCGCATCATATGGCGGATGATCAAGGACGACCTGATCTGCCCGTTCGTCGACCTCAGGAGCGAGTACTTCGACCTGGGCCTCGAGATGCGTGACGAGACGGGTGACCAGGTGACCGTCGACTCCGCAGAGGCGACCAAGCGCTACGGCGTGGCCGTGAAGTGCGCCACCATCACCCCCAACGCAGCTCGCGTGGAGGAGTACGGCCTGCGCCAGATGTGGAAGAGCCCCAACGGCACCATCCGCGCCATGCTCGACGGCACCGTGTTCCGCGCCCCCATCGTGGTCAAGGGCGTCGAGCCCGTCGTACGCAGCTGGAAGAGGCCCATCACCATCGCGCGCCACGCATACGGCGACGTATACAAGAACGCCGAGATCCGCGTACCTGGCGCCGGCAGGGCCGAGCTGGTCTTCACGTCTGCGGACGGCAGCGAGACGCGAGAGCCCATCCACGAGTTCACGGGCGCGGGCGTGATCCAGGGCATACACAACCTGGACTCCTCCATCGAGAGCTTCGCTCGATCATGCTTCGAGTACGCGCTCTCCACCAGGCAGGACCTGTGGTTCGCCACCAAGGACACCATCAGCAAGACCTATGACCACCGTTTCAAGGACGTCTTCGCCGAACTCTACGACAAAGAGTACCGCGGCCGCTTCGAGGCGGCAGGCATCAAGTACTTCTACACCCTGATCGACGACGCCGTGGCCCGCGTGATGAAGGCGGAGGGCGGCTTCATCTGGGCCTGCAAGAACTACGACGGCGACGTGATGAGCGACATGCTCTCCTCGGCCTTCGGCAGCCTGGCCATGATGACCTCCGTGCTGGTGAGCCCCCATGGCTACTTCGAGTACGAGGCCGCCCACGGCACCGTGCAGCGCCACTACTACAAGCACCTACGGGGCGAGAGGACCTCGACGAACTCGGTCGCGACCATCTTCGCGTGGTCGGGGGCCCTCCGCAAGCGCGGCGAGCTGGACTCCCTACCCCATCTGGCCAACTTCGCCGACAGGTTGGAGGAGGCAACCGTCTCCACCATCGAGGGCGGGCAGATGACGGGCGACCTGGCACGCATCACGACCCTCGAGAACGTCACCACGCTCGACACCGAGGACTTCATCCACGCCGTCGCAGAGCGCCTGCGCGCGCTTCTGGCCTAGGAAAGCCGAGAGATTGCCGTGAGCGCCCCCACGAGCGCCTTCGACCTTGCCGCCGTCGACATGGATGGCACCCTGCTGCACGACGACAAGACCCTGGACTCCGCAGCGCCATCCGCCCTCGCCGAGGCCGTCGGCGCCGGTAGGACCGTCGCCCTGTGCACCGGGCGCTGCGTCAGCGAGATCAGGCCATACCTGCCCCAGCTCCCCATGGTGCGCTACGCCATCGCCGAAGTCGGCGCGCTCCTGTACGATCTGCGCGAAAAGCGCGTGGTCGCGCGGCACGCGCTGCCTCGCGAGGTCATCGACGCAGTCGTCTCGTTCGTGTGCAGCGAGGACGTCATGGTCCAGGGCGTAAGCGCGGGCCAGGCCTACGCCACGGCGTCGATGGTCCCCCGGATGGCCGCCTACAACATGGCGCCCTACATCCCCCTCTATGAGCAGACGGCGACGCTGGTCCCCCGCATGACGGACCTCCTCGAGGACCCTACCCGAACGTGGGAGAAGCTCAACCTGTTCCATCGCAGCACGCAGGCGCGCGAGCGCACCCGCGAGCGCCTGGGGGGCCTTCCTGCCGTCGAGAGCTACTCCGAGGTGACGTCCCTAGAGGTGACGCCTTTGGGTATCGACAAGGGCAGCGGCATCCGCGCCCTCTGCGAGCTGCTGGGCATCGACGCGTCCCGTGCGCTTGCCATAGGCGACTCGGACAACGACCTGGCCGCCTTCCGCGACGCCGGCATGGGCGTTGCCGTCGCCAACGCCAGCGAGCGCGCCCTCGGCGCAGCCGACGCGCTCGTCTCGGCCCATGACAAGGGCGGGGTCGCCGAAGCCGTGCGACGCTACCTGATGTAGACACGCGAGACAAGGAAGCACATGCCCGAACGATCCCAGCGACCGCCCAAGCGTCCCTCACGGCCAACTGAGCGTCCTCCTCAGCTGGCCGAGAGCCCCACCCGCCTGCCCATTCCGAGTGGCACCACGCCCCGCGAGCTCATCGGGCGTCACGGCGCCGACATCCTCGCCTCGGACGGCATGGAGATAGAGCGGGGCTGCATGCAGCACGGCACCACGAGCGTCTTCGAGCACTCCCTCGCGGTGACCGCCCAGGCGACGCTCATCGCCCAAGCCCTGCGCATTCCCGTAGCCGAGCGCGAGCTGGTGCGCGGCTCACTGCTGCACGACTACTTCCTGTACGATTGGCACGTAGGAGACCCCAGCCACCGTTTGCACGGCTTTCGGCATCCCGGCTTTGCCTGCGCCAACGCGGAGCGAGACTTTGGCATCAACGACATCGAGAGGGACATGATTCGCCATCACATGTTCCCCCTCACCCCCGTGCCACCCACCTGCCGCGAGGGCGCGATCCTCTGCATCGCCGACAAGGTCGTCGCCACGCGGGAGACCGTGTCGGGCATCGCCCTCCGACTTTTCCGCCCCGTCCGCACGCCGGGCAGGGATTAGGCATGCCGTCCCCCCTCGACCTACTCTTTACCTGGTGGATCTACTTCGTCGCCTACAGCGTCGGCGGCTGGGCCATGGAGTCGACGTACTGCTCGATAGGCGAGCGGCGCTTGGTCAACCGCGGGTTCCTCAACGGCCCCTACTGTCCCATCTACGGGGCGGGGGGCGTTGCGTGCGCACCGCTCTGCCCCTTGTTTTCGACGCCCTCGGCACAGGGTGCGCTTGCCGTGTTCCTGGTAGGGGGAGCCGTGAGCTGCCTGCTCGAGTTCGTGACCTCCGTCGCAATGGAGCGCGCCTACCACGCGCGGTGGTGGGACTACTCCGACAAACCCCTCAACCTGCAGGGGCGCGTCTGGGCGGGAGGCTTTGCCGAGTTTGGCCTCTGCTGTGTGCTCATCGTGTTCGTGGTGCAGCCCGTCCTCGGGGCCTGGGTCGCGTCACTGGGTCCTCGCAACCGCACGCTCATCACCCTCGTCACGCTCGCCGTGTTCCTAGCGGACTTCGTCGTCACCAACTTGGGTCTCACGTCATTCAGCTCCAAGATGGACGATCTGCGCACGGGCACGCTCGAGCGTCTGGGCGCACTGCGCGAGAGCCTTCCGGACGTCCAGGCACGCGCGGGACTCGAGAGGCTTCTGGGTGACGTCCGCGTCTGGGGCCGTCTGGGCGGTACCCGAACGCGCCTACACGAGCTGCGCGACGCCATGCCGTCCATGCCACCCGTCTCCTCGCTCTCCGAGCTGGCCGAGTCCTTCGCCGGCAGGCTCACCTCCCAGGAGCGTCGCATCATGCGCGCGTTCCCGACCCTGCGCCCGACCGGCTACCGCGAACTCCTGAACGACTTCCGCGACCGGATCCGCACGGAGCTTGGGAGGCGCTAGCAAAAAGGCGCTCGCCCGGACACGGCAGGAGGAGCCCATGCGAGCACGCCGAGCGTCCACAGGCATGATGCGGGGTACAGTAGGCATCGGATGGCTGTTGCAAGGGAGTGAGGACGTTGGCAGAGGGCAAAGACGGCACCAGCGAGAGCGCTGGCAGGAGCATGGGGATGGCAGCGCGCTCGCATGCGGGCATGGGCACAAGCGCGAACGCGTGTGCGGATATCGAAGGCACGGACCACGCCCCCTTCGAGATGCCGGACGAGGAGATCCTCTATGACCTGGCCGACCTATTCAAGATCTTCTCGGACACCACGCGCATAAAGATCCTGTTCGCCCTGCTTGAGCGCGACCTCTCCGTCAGCGACATCGCCGACGAGGTCTCCATGTCACAGAGCGCCGTCTCGCACCAGCTCCGCATCCTCAAGCAGGGTCGGCTGGTCAAGTTCCGCCGCGACGGGAAGCAGGCCATCTACTCTCTCTCGGACGACCATGTCCACACCATGCTGTCCCAGGGCATGAGCCACATCTGTGAGTAGGGTCCCTGCGGCTAGACCAGCTTGCCGTTGCAGTGGTCGCACATGTGCTGGATCATCTCGGCGACCCAACCGGTGTAGTCACGCCTGCGCGCCTTGAGGGAGCCCTCGACCAGCTCGTCAAACGACACCTTGACCTTGGCGTAGCGCGTGACCCTGACTGTGCCCTCGCGCGTGAGGCAACCTTCCTCGAGCTTGGAGGCACCCAGCCCCATCATGATGCGTGGGTTGTACATGACGTGTATCACCTGGTCGTCATCGCGATAGGCGATCACCTGCTTGGCCACGCCGATCTGGTTGGCCGCAAGGCAACCGACGTCTTCCAGGGAGTCCATCGTGTCGATAAGATCCCAGGCAACGACGGCATCCTCGGCCGTGGCACGCTCGCACCTCTGGGAGAGGACGGCCTCGTCCTTACAAAGCTCCTTGATCATGGGTCTTCCTTTCGCGCGGCCGCCATGTGCGACCACTGTCACGGTAGGGCGCCCCGCCAGTATAGACGAGAAGGGCGCAGCGCCTCGGCTCCGGCCCCGTCCATCCCAGCCCTACTTCGGTCCCGCTCCGATCTGGCCAAAGGCTTGTACGACAGCGCCGTGTGCGACGCCCCTGACCTACGCGCTGCCGCCGACGCGCCGCCCCCCAAACGTCCAGAGCGTGCTGCCTCATGCATGAAGGCTCGGGTTTCTGAGGAGAACGAAGGCGCGGACGCCACGTCCGGGCCCTACAGCATGACCTTGCGGAAGCTGTCGACGCCGTCGTCCGAGCGAACGCGCAACTGGTAGCGGTCAGCGCGGAATATGGTAAGGGCGACCTCATAGGGCATGCCGTTGGTCGCAAAGTTGGTGCGAACAAGGCGAAGGGCGGGAGATCCGGCACGCTGCCGCAGCAGCCGTGCCTCGCTGGAGTCGAGTGCGATGGCTTCGTAGCCTCCGTCCATAGAGCTTGGGTAGATCCCACCCTTCGCGGCCAAGGCCGACAGGATCGAGTGTTCGGCATCCCCGCGCGTGAGTTCCGGGCAGCACCTAACGGGGACATAGACCCTGTGATAGGCCAGCGGCTCGCCATCGGCCAGCCGCAGACGACGGATCTCCCACAGCCCCTCGCCCTCCTCCAGCTCGAGCCGTTCCGCAAGGGCGACGGTCGCCGGTGACTGGCCGAAGCTGAGGACCCTGGTCGACGGCTCCCGCCCCGAGGCCTCTGCCTCGGCCGTGAAGCTGTAGGCATAGCGGTCCCGTGCGGCCCCCAAGCCCAAGGGACGTGCCACAAAGGTCCCCCGTCCCCGCGTGCGGACGATGCGTCCCTCGTCGGCAAGCGCGTCGAGGCATCGACGCACCGTGGTACGCGAGAGGCCCAAGGCATCCGCCATGTTACGCTCGGGCGGCAGGGCGTCACCTTCACCCGCGACCCCCGAGGCCATGAGCTGCTGCAGCCTGTGCTTGAGCTGCCGCCAGAGCGGGACCTTCGACGAAGGGTCCAGGGGGTCGCGTGCGATCAGCACAAGTATGTCCATGCTCCCCTCATCTGCCGACGACGGAACGTCATGATCTCAGGCACTCCAGGCTGATCCCGGACGATCCGGGCAGGGACGCCCCGAAAGGTATCCCATTTGGTAGTAAAGGTATCATACCTAGATACCAATACGAGTGCCAACGCAGCCGGTGCGACCGCAGGCCTGTACGCTATAGCAGACAAAGGAAGCGGATACGACGGTGGCCTACCAAGCGAGGCGGCAAGGGGGTATCTCATGTTCGAACGGTCCCATCGGTGGAAGGCCGTCTTCAGCGACATCGACGGCACGCTCCTATGCTCCGACCACACCATGTCCCAAACGACACGAGAGACGCTCGAGGCCTGCATCCGCGCGGGCATCCATGTCACGCTCGCATCCTCTCGCAGTCCCCAAGGCATCGAGACGGTTCGAGGCTCCTGCGGCCTCAGGACGGCAGTCATCGCCTTTGGCGGCGCACTCGCCTTCGACGAGCAGGGGAACAAGGTGCTCGAGCGCGGTCTCAGCGTGGCCCAGGCGACGGCTGTCGTGAGCTACCTGGAGCAGAGCCACCTTGACGCAAGCTGGAACGTCTTCACGCCCGCACGCTGGATCGTCGCCAGCCGACGAGACCCGCGCATCGCCCATGAGGAGGAGGTGGTCAAGGTGACGGCCCAGGAGGGGACAACGGCCGAGCTGGCAGACGACGCCTGCGTCGGCAAGGTCCTGCTCATGTGCGAGGCGGGCCAGTCGCAGCCCCTGGCAAGACAGCTCTCCGCTGCCTTCCCGCAGCTCTCGGTCTGCACGTCAAGCCCCATCCTCGTCGAGGTCAACGCCATGGGCGTCAGCAAGGCGGATGCCCTCAGGGCGCTCTGCGCCCACTGGGGCATAGGGACCGAGGACACGCTGGCCCTGGGCGATGGTGACAACGACCTCGAGATGCTCAGGGCGGCGGGCCTGGGCGTCGCCATGGGCAATGCGTCAGCAGAGGTCCGTCGGGCGGCAGGGTTCGTCACCGAGGACAACGACCACGACGGCGCCGCCCACGCCCTCCAAGCCCTCATGGCATAGGGAACGGCAACGTGAACGGGAGTGACGGTGGCAGAGGCAGCCCCATCGGCAGCCGTACGCCCGCATGCCAGGCGATCAGACCGACGGCCACAAGGACTCCCAGGGCGCAGAGGACATTGTCGAGCACGCCACCTGTCTTGCAGGCACCCAGGGACACGCCACGCCCCACAGGCCAGAACAGCCGCACGGGTCTCTTGTTGAGCAGGTCGAGCAGGACATGCGAGACGTAGCCCATGGCAAAGTAGGTCACAAGTGGCGGATAGGCCAGCCTTACGGCAGCCACCGCAACTACCAGGCCAAGCAGGGAGTGCGAGAAGCCCCGGTGCCCGGAGGCGCGACCGCAGGCAAGCACCGCGACGAGCAGGGCCATGCCGGCGAGCTGCTCCATCCCCAGGTGCCGCAGCGCATACGCGCAGACGCCCGCATCGAGCGCCCGGTCGGCGACGAGGGACGCCGCCACGATGGCTGCCAGCGCGACCCACGCGCGACGGAGCTGCCGGCTGCCCTCGCTCGAGCCGACGTCCGTGTCGCAGGCGAGGCCACCCAGCGCACCTCCGATGACGGCGGGCAGGCAGGCGACCGGACCACCCGAAAGCGGCACCAGCGCCAGCGAGGCCGCCACACCTGCGGCTATGTGCGTCCTACCTACCATGAAGGGAGCGTCCCTCTCGACCAGGCGCCACGAGGCGCTATTCCACGTCTCCCTCCAGGAAGCCGCCGGTCTGGCGGTCCCAGAGCCCTGCGTACTCGCCGCCAGCTTCGACCAGGTCGTGGTGCGTCCCATCCTCGACGATACGACCGTCGGACAGCACGACGATGCGGTCGAGCGAGGCAACGGTCGACAGGCGGTGTGCCACCACGATGGAGGTGCGACCACGCATGAGGTTCTCGAGCGCGCCCTGCACCAGTGCCTCGGACTCGGAGTCGAGGGCCGAGGTCGCCTCGTCCAAGACCAGGATCGGTGCGTCCACCAGGATGGCACGGGCTATGGCCACGCGCTGGCGCTGGCCACCCGAGAGCTTGACGCCCCTCTCGCCCACCATGGTGTCGAAGCCCTGGGGAAGGCGGTCTATGAACTCGAGGGCGTTGGCCTCGGCTGCGGCCGCGCGGATCTCCTCCTCCGTGGCACCGGGCCTACCGTAGGAGATGTTCTCGCGGATGCTGCGATGGAACAGGAGCGCCTCCTGCGGCACGTAGGCCACCTGCCGACGCAGCGACTGCTGGGTGCAGCGGCTCACGTCCTGGCCGTCCACCAGCACGCGACCCTCCTGGACGTCATCCAGGCGCAGCAGCAGCTTGGTGAGCGTGGTCTTGCCCGACCCCGAGCGTCCCACCAGGCCGACGCGCTGGCCGGCGGGGATGTGGAGGCTGAGGTCCTCGAAGACCTTGTCGTCCTTCTGCGCGTCGGCGTAGCGGAAGCCCAGGTGCTCGAAGTCGATGCGGCCCTCGCGCACCTCAAGCGGTCGCGCGCCCGCGTCGTCAGCCACGAGGGTGGGCTCGTCCAGGACGCGCGTCATCTCGGCGGCGTCGCCCAGGGAGCGGTTGATGCGCTGCATCATGGAGTTGAAGTAGTTGAAGCGCATGGTCAGGTTGTACGTGTAGGTGAACATCATGACCAGCGAGCCGGCGCTGATGCCAAACCAGGCGTTGCCGCCCGACACGAAGATCGAGGCCACGAGCATGATCACCGTGATCAGGAAGGACGTCGTGAAACCGCGCCTCATGGTCGCGCGCATGTTTGCGTTCGCTGCGGTCATGGCCTTGCAGTCGGCATCCGTGAACAGGCTGCGCTCGTAGTCCTCGCGCCCATAGGTCTTGACGGCGAGGATGTTGGTGACGGCGTCGGACAGCACGCCCGAGAGCCTGTTCTGGGCTGCGGAGGCCTGGGCAGAGAGCGGGAGGATGCGCTTGTACATGCCATAGGCCAGCGCCACGTAGAGCACGAGCATGGCCATCAGGATCGCGACGAAGGTCGGTGCGATGGGAAGGAGCATGCCTACCGTCAGCACGATGGAGGCGAGCGTGGGATAGAGCGAGTAGGTCACAACGTCCACCAGGCCCGAGTAGCCCGACACGAAGCGCGAGGTCTGACTGACGAGCGAGCCGCCGAAGCGGCTGTTGTGGAAGGTCATCGACTGGTTGGACAGCGTGTCGAAGCACAGGCGGCTCAGCTGGTAGTCACCGTTTATCTCCAACTTGTAGACCGAGTAGTCCTGAAGCTTGGAGAGCGTCTGCCCCAGGGCATTCACCAGGAGCAACGCCACGACGTAGGGACCGAACACGGAAAAGACTCGGCCGGGCGCCACGGGAGCGGCCTGGACCCTGTCCACTATGAGGCCCATCACGTAGGTGTTGGCGAAGGTGAGCAGGGCGGTGTAGCCCACCGAGCTCACGATCGAGAGCGCGAACGCCCCCGGCTTCTGCCGAGTCACGCCCCAGAAGTAGTGGAGCGTCCTCCGTATGGTCGAACGGTCGTTGCGATCTGTCGTGCTGCGCAGTGCCATGCGTCTCTCCCTGACTCCGTGCCCTCCCCCGTCCCGTTCCCGACTTGGCAGAAAGCGTGCGGGAGGGACCTACTCCCCGCACCTCGCGTCCAGGTCCTCCCAGTCGGTGAGGCAGGCGTCGAGGCCCGCCGTAAGGGCGCCCCTGTCCATGTGGCGCCCGATGAAGCAGATCTTGGTCATGCGGTCGCCGCAGGAATCGTCCCAGTCGTCCAAAAGCTGTGGGTTGTCCCTCAGGATGCGCCGCTTCTCGGCCTCGGGCGCGGAGTCCACGAAGAGGCCGTTCTCCGTCAGGCGGACCTGCCTGCCCGCCTGCTCGAAGAGGTAGCACATGTCGGGGTCCCGGTCGGCCCAGACGCAACCCTTCGAGCGGATGACGTCGCTACCCCAGGTGCTGACGTAGTCCGAGAGCGCATTGGCGTCGAAGGGCCTGCGGCGCTTGTAGACGAAGGTCGTGATGTCATACTCCAGGACCTCGGGATCCTCGTGCTCCTCGGGGTGCTCCATGGCGTCGAGCCAAGCGGCCGAGCCGTAGGCGCGTTCGAAGTCGAAGCGACCGGTGTCCAGAAGCTCTGCCATGGGGACGTCACCCTTGGTGGCCTCCACGATCACGGCGTCCCTCTGCAGGCTGCGGGCCAGGGCGTGTAGCTCGGCGAGCTGTACAGGAGTCACGAGGTCGCACTTGTTCAGGACGAGCGTGGAGCAGAACTCTATCTGCTGGATGAGGAGGGACTCGATGTCGTCCTTGCCAATGTCATCCCTCAGCAGGTCCCGACCCCCATCGAACTCGTCGAACATGCGTTTGGCGTCGACCACGGCAACGATGTTGTCCAGGGCAAGCGGTGCCCTGCCACCGCTCTCGCCCTGGTCGCAGAACGAGCTGATGGTGTAGGCGATGGGGATGGGCTCGCAGATGCCCGAGGCCTCGATGACGATATAGTCGAAGTGGCCGGACCGCGCGATGCCGGCCAGCTGGCGCGACAGGTCGTCGGAGAGGGTGCAGCAGATGCAGCCGTTGGTCATGGGGATGAGGTCGTCGGTCTCGGAGAGGCCACCGTCCCGTATGAGGCTGGCGTCGACGTTCACCTCGCCGATGTCGTTGACGATGACGGCGGCGCGGATGCCCTCGTCGTTAGCGAGGATGTGATTGAGCAGGGTGGTCTTGCCAGCGCCCAGATAACCGGTGAGAAGAACGATCTTGACCGGCTTTTCGGCAGAATGGGACACGGGTCCTCCTTGGGTGAACGGGCTGGAGCCATCCGCGCTAGTTTATGCCCAAAACGATGCTGCCGATGCCTTCCGACGAGCCAACCACAGGGCCCCCACGCAGCGGGCTTCCCTTGGAGACCTGGAGGGCGAGGCAGTAGTAGACTTGCAGCAGGTCCCAGCAACCAAAGCGAGGTGCCCATGAGCGAGATTGGCTTCGACATCACTCCCAAGAGCACGCTGACCGAGGGCGAGCGCGCGGCGCTGCGACAGCACTACCTCACTTACGTGAGAGCGGAGCGCGACGAGGGTCGCCAGCTCAGAGCTGACCTGGGGGAGATATACGCCACCATCGACAAGCTGGCCGACGGGCTCGACATGGCAGACCTCATCTCCCGCATGGGAGAGAGCTCCCACATCGTCATCTTCGCGACGGAGTCGTCCGTCCTCGCACTGCGCGAGTTCCAGCAGGCCATGCTCTCAGAGGGCAAGGTCGTCCGCTTGGTCTCCGAAAACAGCACCGAGGTCAACGGCATCCGTGCGCTTGGTCCCTCCGACCTCCTGATCGTGGTCACGACCTCCAACGGCTTCGCACGTCGGCAGCGCGAGCTCATCGGGCGCTCCGGCGCCCAGAAGGTCGTCCTCACCGCCAGTCGTGACGATGAGCTGCACGCCCTCTTCGGTGACGTCCTGCGCATCGGCGATGGGGCGGAGGAGGGCGGCGCGCTCCATCGGATATACGCCACCTTCGGCGTCACCTACTTCTTCGACCGCCTGTTCACGCAATACGCCCGCGCCTATGACCCCACGCTGAGGTAGAGCCGAGGAGCCGCAACGCCCGTCGACGTGCAGGGGCTCCCCGTGCTACAGTCATGTGCGGAAGGATGCGCTGTTACTGACGGATAATCGTGGGCTACCACGGGGAAGCAGCGTGAGAGGACATATGCCGACCGTCTGGGCAAGCGCATCTCTCGCTGGGGTGCCTTGCCCTCTTGTGTGCAGGCCTCCCGTGCGGGTGCGCAAGCGAGAAAGGGAGACCATGCAGGACCTTGTCGAGCTTCTGAGGAGCAACCCCTACCCCGGCCGCGGCATCGTGGTGGGCAGGGATCACGCCGGTACGCAGGCGGTGTACTACTGGATCATGGGGCGCAGCGCCAACAGCAGGAACCGCGTGTTCGTGACGACCGAGGACGGCATCCGCACCCAGGCCCACGACCCCTCCAAGCTCGAGGACCCCTCGCTCATCATCTACCACCCTGTGCGCGCCATGGGCGACGCCCTCGTGGTGACCAACGGTGACCAGACGGACACCATCGTCGGGAAGGGCGACTTCCATGCCGGTTGCATGGCACGCGCCTACGAACCCGACGCGCCCAACTTCACCCCGCGCATCTCCTGCGTCATCAGCCCCGACGGCAGCTTCGAGCTCTCCATCCTCAAGCGCCAGGGCGGAAACGACACCAAGGCGTCTGACCGCTGCGTGCGCGCGTTCTTCTCGTATGAGGGAGCGGACGCGGGGGCGGGTTACTTCATCAGCACTTACCAGTGCGACGGCAGCCCCCTGCCCAGCTTCGCGGGTGAGCCCGTGGAGGTCACGATGCCTGGCGCAGGGGAGGTCTGGGAGGCGCTCGACGCCGACAACAAGGTCTCCCTCTACGCCAACGTGGGCGGCAAGGTCAGGCTCTACAACAAGAACCTGGGCGACTAGGAGGTCACCGTGAACGAGCTCGAGCTCAAGTACGGCTGCAACCCCAACCAAAGGCCGTCGCGCATCTACATGAAGGACGGTTCCGACCTGCCCGTGACCGTGCTCTCGGGCACGCCGGGCTACATCAACTTCCTGGACGCCCTCAACTCCTGGCAGCTGGTGCGCGAGCTCAGGGGGGCAACGGGACTGCCCGCCGCAGCGAGCTTCAAGCACGTCTCGCCGGCCGGGGCCGCCGTGGGCCTGCCCCTCTCCGACGTCGACCGCCGGATCTGCTTCGTGGACGACGAGGGCGAGCTCTCCCCCATCGCGTGCGCCTACATCCGCGCCCGTGGTGCCGACCGCATGAGCTCCTACGGTGACTGGGCGGCCCTCTCGGACCCCTGCGACGCCCGTACGGCACGCTATCTCAAGCACGAGGTCTCCGACGGCATCATCGCCCCCGGCTATACCGATGAGGCCCTGGAGATCCTGCGTGCCAAGAAGGGCGGTCGCTACAACGTGGTCCAGATCGACCCCGACTACCGGTGCGCCCCCGTCGAGACGAAGGATGTCTTCGGCATCAGCTTCGAGCAGGGGCACAACTTCTTCAAGATCGACCGCGCACTGCTTGCCAATGTGGTCACTGCCAACAGGGAGATTCCCGAACCCGCCCAGCGCGACATGCTCGTGAGCCTCATAACGCTCAAGTACACGCAGTCGAACTCCGTATGCTACGTCAAGGATGGCCAGGCCATCGGCGTGGGCGCTGGCCAGCAGAGTCGCGTGCACTGCACCCGCCTTGCCGGCGACAAGGCCGACACCTGGTATCTGCGGCAGCATCCCAAGGTGCTGGGCCTGCGCTTCGTCGAGGACATCCGCCGAGCCAACCGTGACAACGCCATCGACGTCTACATCGGCGACGAGCATGACGACGTGCTGCGCGACGGCGAATGGCAGAAGTGGTTTGCCGAGAGGCCCGAGGTTCTGACGCGCGAGGAGAAGGCCGCATGGCTTGCCACGCAGGCGGGCGTGACCCTGGGTTCTGACGCGTTCTTCCCGTTTGGCGACAACGTCGAGCGCGCCCACAAGAGCGGTGTGAGCTACATCGCAGAACCCGGCGGCTCCATCCGCGACGACAACGTCATCGCAACGGCCGACAAGTACGGCATGGCCATGTGCTTCACGGGGATGAGGCTGTTCCACCACTAGGGCGCAGGCGGCTACGTCAGGGGGCGGCAAGAGGGCGACAGGCATGCTGGGGGACGCCCGGAGTCACCAAGGGCCAGGGCGCTCCGGGGGCGGCCTGGGTGCGCCGGGGCCTGGCGGGACACATACATCTCGAGCGCGCGCCGAACGCAAGCGAGCTTCTCTTCGTTTCGGACGGACTCGGGCGGGCCGACGGACCGATGGGCGACGGACCGATGGGCGGGCATCGTTTCGGACGGACTCGGGTGGGCCGACGGACGGGCTTTTCACACTACCTACCCAGCCGTCCAAATTCGGAGTCCTCGTGGACGGGAGAGGAATTTCTGTGAGCGGGCTGCATGCTATCACTCACAATAGTTCCCCTGCCGTCCATTTTCATAGGCTGGGTGGATGACAGGGAAGCTATTGTGAGCCGCGCCACCACGGCCACTCACAAAAGCTCGCTACACGTCCACAGCCCTTCCGAGCTTGGATGGCAAGGGAACTATTGTGAATCAAAAAATTAATCTATTTGCGGCAGTCTGAATGAACGCCTTCGCAATCTGTATGACCATGTCGGATTCGGCCGTGCCATGCTCATCCATGTCGGATTCGGCCGCGGCCAATCCCCGATGAACACTGGCCATAGCGCCAACGCCACCACTAGGGCGCAAGGCTTGGGATGCCGCAGAGCACTCCGACGCGCCTGACTTCCTCAAGGCAAATGGGAGTCGAAGCGAAAGGACCAGCGCGTTTTCGGCAATCGGACCTGGCACCGACCTTACGGGCCCATACGCCGCAAACCCTGACATGCCGCTTTCGGGCGAGCCCATAAGCTCGAGCACCTCGGGGACGAGATATATGGGGAACGGTCGAAAGACGCCCATACCGAGCATGGAAGAATGCGTGGCAACCACTGGTTGCACGCTCCTCTCGGTGAAAGAAACCGTAGGTTGGTGGCTTGAGGCCCCTCGGCAACCGCACGATGGTGAACAGATGCAAGATGCAGGCAACAAGACAGAGACGCTACGATCAAGGCCATCGAGAAGAGAAGGGACGTTACCATGAGCTTTCGTGACAACCTCCAGCACCTCCGCGCGACGCGGGGCATGACCCAGGAGCAGCTTGCCATGATGGTGGGCGTGAGCCGCCAGTCCGTCACCAAGTGGGAGTCGGAGCGTGCCTACCCCGAGATGGACAAGCTGCTCAAAATCTGCCAGGTCTTCGACTGCACGATCGATGACCTGGTGCAAGGGGACCTCACCACGCGTGCAGGCGAGCCGAAGCGTGCCATGCCGCAGGCGGCCGGCGACAGCATAGGCTACGAGGAGCACTGCCGCAGCCACGCACTGCGCCTGGCCGTGAGCGTGGGGCTGTTCGTGGGCGGAAGCGGCGCGGGCATGCTCGTGGGAGCGCTCATGCAGGCAATGGCGGCGTCGACAAACGACGAGGCAAGCAGCATCGCCATCGGCGTTGGGGTCCTTATCTTCGTGGCCGCAGGCCTAGCACTCCTCATCCCAACGACAACAGGCCACAACGCGTTCAGGCGCGAGCATCCCTACGTCATCGACTTCTACTCTGCCAAGGAACGCGGCAAGAACGAGAGGCTGCGCGCCAGGGAGCTTGCGGCGGGCATCAGCAACGTCCTATTGGGTGCGATTGTGGCGATGGTGCTGGGTGATTCATTTGACAACGGATCGTGGCAGGAATCGCTGGTCATGAGCCTGATGATGATCCTCATAGCCATAGGCGTGGGCGTCATCGTACACGCAGGCGCCCTATGGGATATGACCAACATCGAGAAGTACAACACCGAGGCGCTCTGCTCGCTCAGCCAGAAGGAGTTCGAGTCTGCCATGGAGGATCTGGACGAGGGCGAGCGCCGACGCATGGTGAGGGAGCGCCAGAAGAGCAAGGCAACCGGAACATCCTGCGCGCTCGTTATGCTTGGTGCAACCATCATCGCGCTGTCACTGCTCTTTGTGACCAAGGTCTACTGGTTCTGGGCACCCTGGCCCATTGGTGGCGTTGCCTGTGGCATCATCGGCACCTGGGTCAACAGGAAGGACTAGCTGTCGAGTGCCAATGGGTTGTTGACGCCGGCGATGCGGGACATGGGCAGCGCGCGCTCCATGGGCACGACAGCGAAAGCCCCTTGCTCCGTGGGGATGCCGGAGACCGTGAACCCGCACCTCTCCCAAAAGTGACGGGACTGCTCGTTGCCCTCGACGTAGGCAAGGCGTACGCGGACGAAGCCCTCGCTGTGGAGGCGCTCGAGGAGCCGAGTGATGAGCCGACTGCCGAGACCCACCCCCTGCCTGGAGGCGTCGACCATGAAGAACCCGATGAACGCACATCTCTCGACAGGATAGCCGCACACGAGGTCGAGCACGGCAACGAGCGCCCCCTCAACATCGAAGAAGCCGAGGCAGGACTTTCGATCCGGCGCGCATCCGGGTGGCAGCTCGCCCATCTCCGCGGCAAGCGACTCGATGGTCGGCCCCTCACCGAGATAGGCGTAATACTGCGGGTTCCCGAGGCAGAGTTTGAGCAACGCGGGGAGATCGCTGTCGCAAAGCTCTCTGACCAAAAGGTTGTACTCCTTTCGCTTTGACAGTCTCAATGCTTCCTTCTCCTTCGCTCCATCAAGCAATCCCTTGCTGGGCGTGTTGGTGTTCGGCATCCGCGAGTGGCTCACACGTTAACACCTGCCGATCCCGCAGCTGCATGCGGGCGGATGGCATTGAACCGACGGGTCACTCCCACCCAACCGTATGAAGGGGTGTGTAGATGGGACCGTCGGGGCTGAGCGTGCTTCTGAAGAGCGTGACGCATGCGGCATCCGTCTCAGCCGGAAGAGAGGTGACCGACAAGGTTCCTTCGGACAGACAGGCGTGTCGTGCAAGGGTGACGTGCGGACTGAAGGGCTTCTCGTCGAAAGGGAGCCCTCGGACGCGCAAGCCGTCGCGCACGCGCCCGAAAAGCCCCACCAGCTCTGGCTCGGGGGCAAACCCCAGCCAGAGCGTTGCGTCTCGCGAACTGCCAAACTTGCCGAGGCCATTGGGGACGAGACGCACGGGCGCCATCCCGATGCAGGCCTCGTCAAGCGCGTCGGCAGCCAATGCCACCCCCATCTCGTCGATCACACCCAAGAAGGCCAGCGTCAGGTGATAGCCCTCGTAATCCACGAAGCGTCCCCCGCAGCCGCGGGAGAGGGTTCGTGACAGGTCCGCGATCTCGGCCTTGAGGCCATCGGGGAGTTCGAGGGCAACGAACATGCGCATGGCGCCTTCCTCCCTGGTAGCCTACTCTCCGTCGAGTCTGAGCTGGGGGCTGTCGGCCAGCTCGACCCCAGCGAATCGCGACACGGCCCGCAACGCCCCCGTCACACGGCCCGTCAGACGGGGGCGTCGCGCCACCACTTACAGAAAGTCGTATCGCCGCCTACATGAACAGCACGGCCACATGATAGACCACGAACGCTATCAGCAGCGCGAGCACGAAGTAGGTCAGGCCGATGATGGCCGTCCACTTGCCCGAGTGCGTCTCGGAATACGTCGTGGAGAGGGCCATGGCGCAGGGGACGTTGAAGGTCACCGCAAACATGTAGGCCAATGCCTCCGCCGGTGGGATGCCCGCCGCAAGGCCAGCGGTGCTGGCGGCACCGGTCGACTTGGCAGCGGACGCGGCCGCGTAGAGGCCCTGCGAGGCATCGGCCTGGCAGAGGGCGGAGAGCACACCCAGCGAGGCCTCCTTGGCGAACATCGACGCCAGGAAGGCGACGAAGGTCTTCCATCCCATGCCGAACACGCGCGTGACCGGCTCGATGGCATGCCCCATGGCATAGAGCATCGAGCCTTCGACCCCACCCGAGGGCGACCATGAGAGCACCCAGAACAGGGTGGACGAGACGATCACGATGGCGAGCGCACGTCTGAAGACCCCCACGCCGTGCCGTGCGGACGTGGAGAGAAGCGCAAGGAACTTGGGCCTGTGATAGGGAGGCAGCTCCATGACCAGGCCCGAGCGTTCGTCCTCGGGGTTGAGACGCCTGCCAAAGAGCCGCGATATCACGAACATGACCAGCGTCATTACGGCAAAGATGCCCAGGATGACAAGGGCCATGCCCCCAGGTCCAAAGAACACGATGGCGATGGTGGGGATGATCGCAAAGGTCGCCCCGCAGGGCACGGCCCAGCTGAGCATCGTGGCCAGGAGACGCTGGCCCCAGGAGTCCACCACGCGCGTACCCGTGACGCCCGCCATGGTGCAGCCGAGGCTCATCATGAACGGCATGATGACCTTGCCCTGCAGGCCGAGGGCGCTCATCCAGTCGTCAAAGGCATAGCTGATGCGCGCGACGACGCCCGTCTCCTCCAAGAGCCCAAAGACGAAGGTTGCACCGAAGCAGAATCCCGCCATGGCAAGGGAGTACCCCACTGCGGTGACGAGGCCCTGCGAGACGTAGGCAGCCAGAAACTCGCTGGTGCCTACCTGCGACAACCCGTCATAGATGGGCATCTCGAGCGAGCCCACCACGCCCATCCCTGCCATCATGACGGGAGACGCGACCAGCATCGCAGCTATGAGCCCCAGGAGGATGATGCCCGTTGACACGAGCTTGCCCCAGCGGCGCGAGAGGAGCGCCCCGTCGAGCCTTGCCAGCCGATGCGTGGGGCCGTGATCCGCGACCTGCACACCCTCGAGCATCCGGTCCACCCAGGCGAAGCGGGCCTCGGCGCAGGACACGGCCCCCGCCTCGCTCGCCGAGGCATCGCGCGCCGCGAGCCACATGGAGCCAAAGCCCCGAGCGCCGCCCGCGCCGGAGGAGGGCGCATTGCCAGGCGCACCTGCGTTACCCTCGAATGAGCGCACCCACTCGGGCGAGTGCCGGCGGTACAGGTCGCCCATGGACGACTCGTCGAGCAGCGACCGCCTTTGGGCGGCGCTGTCGATCGCATCCGTCAGTTGGTCGTATCCCTCCTTGCCATTTGCGACCAGTGGCACGACGGGGACCCCCAGACGGCTCTCCAGCAGGGGCACATCGATGCTCTTTCCCTGACTGCGGGCCACGTCCATCATGTTGAGCACGAGCACGCAGGGGACCTCGATACCAGCGACGTCGGCCAGCATGTAGAGGCTTCGCGAAAGCTGCGACGCATCGGCCATGACCACGATGACGTCTACCCCACCGGACTCTATGTAGTCCTGCGTGACGCGCTCCTCCTGCGACTGGGCGGACAGGCTGTAGCTTCCGGGAAGGTCGCAGACCTCGTAGCGCGTGCCATTGCGCGTAAAGCTGCCCGTCTTTTGCTCCACGGTCTTCCCTGGCCAGTTGCCCACATGCTGGTGCGATCCCGTCAGCCTGTTAAAGAGGGTGGACTTGCCCGAGTTCGGCTGCCCGAGCAGGGCAAGCGAGAGCGTTGACCCCGTCATGCGCTCACCTCCCCCACCTGGATGTCTCCGCACTCGTCCTTGCCAAGCGCCAGAAGCGTGTCCCGATTGAAGGCAAGTAGGGGGCGATGCGGGTCGTTGCGGACGACTCGCACGACGCTGCCGGGAATGATGCCAACGGAGGCGAAACGGCAGACCTGCCGCATCCCACCACCTATCTTGATGACCCTCACGCTGTCGCCGGCGCCTGCCTCTGCAAGCCTCATCGCCCCGCTCCCCTCGTCTGCATGGGCCCGATGGAAGCCGACTCGCCCATGGAGACTGCCCATCGGACAGGTCGCCGGAGTGGCGAGCGACGACCCCTCGGGTCCGCCGTCATGACACAGTGAGTTTACTACAGGTTACTTACTGCATTACTGCACGCCTGCGTAATGGGTGAACGCATCGTGAGGGGGCCATGGGCAAAGGGGTCATGGGCAAGGCCTTCAGAGACATTCGTGCGCAGCGTGCGTAATCCTGCATCAAAGGCCATAGCGCTCCCTCAAGTCAGACAGGAACTGCCCACCGTCCGCATAGTCACCCGCCCCATAGGACCGGTCCCCCTCCGTCACGATGCGAACGAGCCGAGCCTCGGCAACCTCCTCCTGAAGGGACATGTAGTCCTGTCTGCGCATCGCGACGAACTTGTCGTAGCCATTCTTCGTGACGGTTATCGGCTCAGGTGACTCATCGACCAGACGGGCGAAGGCTGCGGTGTTCTTGAGGTCACGGATGGGGACGGCTGTGGGCATGGCGACGCTCCTCTCTGTGGCCTTATAGCACCACAACGCACCTCGACTCTAGACGTTCCACTCCAGGGCTCGCGAGACATCGGGGTCCGCATAGGGTTCCCGCAGGATGTACCCGCGCAGATACGGCACGTTGAACATCACCTTTCCGCGCGCGGGGGCCAGTATGGTGCCCGAGCGGATAAGGCTCTCGCGCGCGCGGCTGAGCTGGCTCTGGCTGCGTCCGGCCGACTTAGCGACCTCGGACGTCGAGGCGATGTTGCCATCGCCCATGGCGTGCGTCATGCCCCTGAGGTAGTCCCGCTCGCTAGGCGCCAGCTCTTCGACAAGCGGCTTGAGCGCGCGGCGCTCATAGGTGCCCAACGCCATGGGGACGACACGCCTCACGTCATCGGCAACGACGCGATGGCTGCTTGGCGGGTTGCGGCCATTGATGTCCGAGACGAGGTAGTACCCAAGGAGCTGCACGATGTAGGGGTGCCCCATGCTCGCGTCAACCAGGAGCCCCCTTGCCTCGCCATCCATCGAGATACCGTCGATGAGGCCAACGGACTCGTCAAACGCCTCCGCGACCTCGTCGTGGCTGAGCAGTCCCAGCTCCTCGTGAGAGCACCTCCTCATGTAGGTGCACCCCTCGTACTGAATCACGCGGTCGAAGGAGTAGGGCAGCCCGGCCACGACGAGCATGACGTCGTAGCCCTTGCGTGACGCCATCTGGAACGCGCCGCAGATCGCAGACATGTCCTCGAGGGAGACCTTCTGCACCTCATCGATGGTGACCAGGACGCCTTTCTTCTGCCCTGCGCATGCCTCGAGGAAGACCAGCCCCAAGTCCTGCACGCCAAGGTGCGTCGTCTTGCTGGACGACACACCGCTGAGCGAGACGCCGGCGCCCATGAGACTGACGCTCGCCGCGGGATTGATGCCACGAGTCAGCTCGTCATCACGCACCAGATGACGCATGAGCAGCTCGACGGTATGCTCGGCACCAAGGTCCACCACCTTGCGCCCGCTTGCCTGGGCTCGCATCGAGATCTGTTCGAGAAGGGCGGTCTTTCCGCACCCCCTGTTCCCCGTGACGAAGAGCACGCGGTCCTCGCTGCCCTGGTCAACCATCGCGGCGTCAAAGCGTGTGAGGACGGCCTTGCGACCGAAGAAGAAGTCCGGTCGGCCTCCGAAGATGGGCGTGAAGGGGTTCGAGAACATGCAGCTCCTCCCGGTCATAGACGTTCCCCTCTATTCTCCTCACATTGTATTCAATTTTCTCAAATTATGTTAATTATTAAAATATGCAATATCGTATAAACACAGCACAGGCCCCCATGTCATCCGCGAAGAAGCGTCCCGGCTCGATGTTTGCATCCACCCACGCCCGTCTCGCTGCCATAAGCCTGTTTTTTCGCGACGCTTGACTCCGAACCAAGGTTTGGGTTGACAATGTCACCAATCGCAGAAAAGGTCGCATACAGTCGAGGGAGAGGCACGCCGCATCCATCGAGCTGTTCAGCAACCTCGTCTACGCCTATGCCATCTGGCACATGACCACGTTCCCGAGGCGTCTGCGGGAAAGGGTCGGCAGGCGCGGCGCGCACGTCACACGAAAGGGGCTCCATCATGGCAGGCAAGCGTCACATCGACGACATCAGCGACTACGCCGACGAGATCGTCAAGGCCATTCCCAAGGGGGTCCTGCTCACCTCGAAGGCCGGCGAGAAGGTCAACTCCATGACCATCGCGTGGGGCACGCTGGGCACCAACTGGGGACGGCCCGTCTTTGTCGCCTACGTGCGCAAGCACCGCTCGACCGTCACGCTGCTGGACGAGAACCCCGAGTTCACCATCAACGTGCCTGAGATCGCGGATGCAGGCGCGGCCGCGGGTGCCAGCGGGGAAAACCTGGCCGCACGCACGCGCGAGGCTGCGCGCAAGGCCCTGGGCATCTGTGGAAGCATGCGTGGGGACGAGGTCGACAAGGTCGCACTGGCAGGCCTCACGCTCGTGGACTCCGATGTGGTGTCCGTTCCCGGCATCGCAGAGCTTCCGCTGACGCTGGAGTGCAAGGTCGTCTACCGCCAGGAACAGGAGCTTGCGCTCTACCCGCCCGAGATCCAGGCCAGCTACTACCCGCAGGACGTCGACGGTCGCGCGACCGGCTCGAACAAGGACGAGCACATCATGTACTTCGGCGAGATCGTAAACGCCTACCTCATCGAGGCATAGCGCGAAGCGCCGAGCCCGCATCGGGCACGCATCACGGCACGGAGCATGCATGGCAGAGCTGATCGATATCTACGACGAGCAACGCAGGCCCACGGGAGAGGTCGTCCCCCGCAAGGGCAGCTTCCTGCGCGAGGGGCAGTTCATGCTCTATGTCCTCGCCCTCATCGAGGACGCCCATGGTCGCGTCCTGATCACACGGCGGACGCCGGACAAGGGGTGGGCGGCCGGGTGGTGGGAGGTCACCGGTGGTGGAGCTGTGGCGGGCGAGTCGTCTGCCCAGGCCGTCGCACGCGAGGTACGCGAGGAGGTTGGCCTCGACGTGGCCGCGCAGGCCCAGGCACAGCCCCCTGTCTACAGCTACCGCAACGTTGACCTTGCGCATGGGGACAACTACTTCGTGGACGTCTACCACTTCACGCTCGATCTCGCACCTGCCGACATCCGCCTGCGGACGAGCGAGGCCACGGACTTCAGGATCGCCACCTGGGACGAAATCGCCTCGCTCGACGAGGCGGGCATCTTTCTCCACTACGGGCGCCTGCGCGAAGCCCTCGCTGCCGAGAGGAACGCGACGCCGTAACGCCCGTGACGCCTGCGCGCCCGGCTCTGGACGCCCGGTCACTGAACCACGCCCATGGCCGAGAGTGTCGGCAGTCACCATGCCTGCGGCCGTATCCCTGCAGCTGGCATGCCTATCGCCGGGACAGCTGTGGCTGGCGTGCCTGTGGCTGGGACAGCTGCTGACGCCGCATCTCGGCGACGCAGTGGGGGCAGAGCCCCGTGAAGACGAGCGAGTGGGTGCTGACCTGCCACGATGTGACCAACGAGGCACGCTCGTCCAAAGTGTCTTCGTATGCGCCGCCCCTCTCGAAGGGGACGTCCGCCACCCTGCCACAGCTGGAGCAGATGATATGGGGGTGAGCGTCAGCCCGAAGGTCGAAGCGCTCGCCTCCGGGGACCTTGATCGAGAGAATGTCACCGGCGTCTGCGAGGAGATGCAGGTTGCGATAGACGGTCGCGCGGCTCACATGGCAGTCCTGCGCACGTACCGCCTGGTAGACCTGATCAGCCGTAGGATGGTCGCACCGGGACCGCACGGCGTCCAGCACCAGCTGACGCTGTCGCGTGTTTCTCCTGTCTGCCATTCGTCGCCATCCCTTGCATCGTTGCCTGTCGCTTGCCTGTCGCAAGCCAAGTTCCCCTGTGCTTACACTCTGTTACTAAGATTATCGCAATTAGTGCTTGACAGCACTAGCATCGTCTACATAATAGTAACCGTTACTAATTAGCTCTCCAAGGGATCTCTCCGGAGGGGAAGCAGATGCCGGGGAAGCTAACCAGTGACATCAGGAAAGGGAATGGAGAGGGGTCCGGGTGGCATCCCCACCCGGACAAGAGGGAGGAAGTGCCATGAAGTTTGTCTGTCCCGTTTGTGGCTACGTCGAGGAGTTCGACGGCGACGAGCTGCCCGCCGACTACAAATGTCCCACCTGCGGATGCGCAGGCGAGCGCTTCACCAAGCAGGAGGGTGAGCTGAGCTGGGCCGCCGAGCACGTCGTGGGCGTGGGCAAGGCCGAGGGCGTCTCCGAGGACATCATCGAGGACCTGCGTGCCAACTTCAACGGCGAGTGCTCTGAGGTGGGCATGTACCTGGCCATGTCTCGTGTCGCCATGCGCGAGGGCTACCCCGAGGTAGGCATGTACTATCGTCAGGCCGCCTTCGAGGAGGCCGATCACGCATCCCGCTTTGCCGAACTTCTCGGCGAGGTCGTAACCGACTCCACCAAGAAGAACCTCGAGCTGCGCGTCGAGGCCGAAAACGGTGCCACCGCCGGCAAGTTCGACCTGGCCAAGCGCGCCAAGGCCGCAAACCTCGATGCCATCCACGACACCGTCCACGAGATGGCCCGCGACGAGGCCCGTCACGGCAAGGCCTTCGCTGGCCTGCTCAAGCGCTACTTTGGCTAGTCTAGGGGCAGAAGTCGGCACCAGTTAGCACCAGCGGCACGTCGGATCGGCACGCAAGCAAATGGCGCCAAGACCCTGGGCGCCCATCGGGACCCCTCCCGATGGGCGCCCTCACCTGTCGAGCGGAGGGTTTCCCACCTGTCAGGGGGTTCGATTTCGCTCGTGGTCCCGCACCTGGGAGCCCGATGCAACATTTTTGGGGGTTATGTGTGGTTCGGACTGCACCGAACCCCCTTACGGGGAGCTTTTTGGGCACTTCGTGGCAGTCCGATGGTCGCAGGTCCTCCACCAAATAGAAAAGAAACGTATATGTACTGGTCGGAGACCCTATCAATTTCTTTTAAGTGCACGACACATGCGGATGCCTTCCCGTGCCACGTCTCCAAAGCACACATACCTGTCGATTTTGTTACATCCAGGATTCTGTCACGCCCAGTCACGACGTCCCACGCGTTGGCGCGCCTTGGCCTCTTCTAGCGATATCGTGGGCACGTCCTCCGCAAGGTAGTCCCGAAGCTCGGAGATTCCCTCGCCCGTACTGTTGTCTACCAGGAAGATACGCTCGCAGCAGCAGTTCTGCAGCCATTGGCGCGCCATGGGCACGTTCGCATTGGGCGCGTTTATCTTAGTAATGATCCCGATCAGCGGACGGTTGAGAAACGCGTTGCAGTTTGGTGCGAAGACGCAGAACGGCTCGTTGGCGGCGACGAGGATCGCAACGACGTCCGACTCAAACGAGAAGCACACCAGCCCCACGCCCACCTGCTTGGACTCCGAGTACTCGCCCGGTGTGTCGATGGCGTCTCCGTCAGCGTAGGTGTACTGCGTCTTGTGGTAGTGCAGCTTCTCGCCGCGCAGGGCCTGGGTCAGGGAGGTCTTGCCAGCCTCGCTGCGACCCATCAGGAAAAGTCGCTTCATCTCCCCTCCTACCTGCGCGTCATCTGGCACACGTGGAATCCGAGCACATTGCCGAAGTAGTCGAGAACCTCCTGCTCCGCACTCTCTACCTCCGCGATGCCGCCGGTCAGGATGAGGGACCCGTTGAACCGGTCCATGAAGCCGATCTCGATGGAGCCGCACTTGACCGCCATGTCGGCAGCCACGACCACGGCCTCCCACGGCGTGAACCGCATGAGGCCCAGGGCCTCGCCCGTGTGATCCTCGCCCTCGTGCACGCCGATGTCGAGTCCCAGCATCTCGCACACCCGGCGTCTCGAGACGCCCATCACGTGCGCGAGATCCACTTCGCGACCCGGGACGCGCACCCTCGTGATGCGCATCTCGCCATTCGCACCGCAGGGCAAATCCCCACGAAAGACCTGTTCGAAGAGCTGCTCCCTCGTGACCCTCTCCACCACCATGCGCCCCTAGCGCTTCGTGACCTTGCAGCTGACGTATCCCAGCGTGTCACGGAAGAACTCCACCACCTGAGTGATGGCTGTCGTGACGTCCGCGATCTCCCCGCTGATGATCATGGTCCCGGTGAAGCGGTCTGCAAAGCCGAGGTACACGTCAGCGCTCTTGATGGCGATGTCCGACGCAATCACGGCGGACTCGGGAGGCGTGATGTTCATGATCCCAAGCGCGCTCGATCCGTAGTCCACCGAGGGATCGAGGCCGAGCTTGGTGTAGATGACCGGCTCGGGGCCACCGATCACGTGGGCAAGGGTGATCTCCTTGCCCGAGACGGTCTCTTGGACGACGCGTATCTGCTCTTGTCCGCTATCCACTCTCACAACCTCCGAACGGCCGGCGGCCTCACCCACACTGCCCTTTCTAGATGATTACGTCCTGTCAGTGTCAAGACCTCGCCCGACGGACGGCCATCCTTCATCGCCAGGGGCGCCATGGGCGCTCATGCGACAAGAGGGGCGGCCGCCTTGGCCGTGCGCTTGCGTAACCCCGAGGCACGCCTGCGGGGACGGCGCGCCGACTAGCCGCTGTAGGCGTCGCGATAGAGGTTGACGAGGTCCTGCTTCGACACTGGACGCGGGTTGGTGGGGGTGCAGCGGTCATGGATCGCGGCCTCGGCCATCTCCCCCACGTACTCCTCGAAGCTCCCTGCCTCGATGCTCCCGAGATCCGCAAGCCGCTCCTCGATGTCCAGCTCGTGGCGCAGGTCGATCACTCGCCGGAGGAGCTCATCGGCACCGTCCATGCCAAGCTCGTGCGCCAGCCTCTCGTAGGGGCCGCGATACTTTGCCTCGGCCATGTGGAAGCGCATGACATAGGGCAGGAGGACGGCGTTCAGGCGTCCGTGGGCAACGTGGAAGCGCCCACCCAGGGCATGGGCGAGGCTATGGTTTATACCCAGGCCGGCATTGGTGAAGGCAATGCCGGCAACGCAGGACGCCTCTGCCATGCGTCCGCGCGCCCTCATGGCGTCGCCGTCCCTGAAGACAACCGGCAGGTCCTCGAACACGATGCGCAGGGCCTTGACGGCGAGAGCATCGGTGAAGGTCGAAGCATTGTTGCTCACGTACGCCTCGAGCGCATGGGTGAGGACGTCCAGACCGGTATCGGCGGTGATCTTGGGTGGGACGGAACGCGTGAAGCTCGCGTCGAGCAGGGCGCCGTCGGGGACGAGGACGTCGTCGATCAGGGCGACCTTGGTGTTCCCGCGGGTGATGACCGCGAAGTTGGTGACCTCGGACCCCGTCCCTGCCGTGGTGGGGATGGCCAGGAAGTAGGGACGCTCCATGCCCCTCTCGCCCGCGAAGTACAGGATCGCCTTGGTGGCATCGATGCACGACCCCCCTCCGAACGCGATCACGAGGTCCGGCCTGGCGTCGCATATCATCTCGACGCCCGCGTCGACCAGCTCCTGGCTGGGGTCGGGCTTGACGTTGGAATACACGCTCACATGTGCCCGGGCGGGCAGGTGCTGCGTCATCTTGCTCACCATTCCGGACTCCTGAAGGAAGCCGTCAGTGATCACGAGGACGTTCGAGCAGGAAAGGGACTGCAGGTGCTCCACGGCCTGGGCTCCGAAGAAGAGCCTCGCCTTGAGACAGAACTCGCTCATCGTTACTCCGTTTCTGTTAGCAGCAGGATCTCGACCACGAAGAGATCGGGGTTATACGTCGTCCAGAAGTCCGAGACAAAGCGCTCTATGGCCGGCCCCACGACCTTGTAGCCGTTTTCGCGGGCAAAGCCGAGCAGGCGCTGGTAGGCATCACCCATGTTCTCGAAGGCTCCCACGTGGTAGGTGGAGAGGTACATGCCCTCGGGCTGGATCCAGTTGTTCTGGGGCTCTATGGGGCGGATGGGCTTCTGGAGCATCCTCATGTCGCACTCCCTGCCTCCCGAGGCAGAGAGCATGGCATCCTCGACCGTGTCGAAGCCCAGGATGACCGGTCCACAGATCGCGTTGTCGAGTCCCTGGACGTACGAGGCGAAGTCCAGGCTCACGATGGACTCGGCAAAGTTGCCCGAGAACCGCCCCCTGAGGCACAGCAGCTCGCGACTCGGCAGGTACCTGATACTCACGGTGGTGGGCCGCAGCCTCAGGACCATGTTCGCCTCGTCCACCAGCTCGACCCATTCCACGATCGACTCGCGCCTCTCCGCAAGCAGGCGGGCCTCCTTGTCGCATGAGGCCAGGTGCTTCGAGAGCAGCCTCTTCGCCTCCGTGAGGCTTGAGTGCTGCAGCATCGACGCTATCTCCTCGAGCGAGAAGCCCATCATCTTCAGGTAGTTTATGACGGGCATCTTGAGCATGGTCTGCAGGCTGTAGTAGCGGTAGCCGTTGTCGCCCACCACGTCCGGCTCCATGAGACCAAGCTCGTCATAATGCCTCAGCGTGCGCTGTGAGAGGCCACCCATCTTGCTGACCTCGCCAATCTGGTAGAGGTCACAGCGATCGTCTCGCTCCATTCCGCTCACGCCCCTTTCCCCATTGCCCCCAGAAGCCCAACCGCAAGCTCCCAGCTCGACTCGATCGGGTTCTCGTGCCCTAGCTGGTGAGCCAGTGCGTCACGCAGGGCGAATATCGAACCCAACGAATAGCCCTCGACCTCCGCAAGAAAATAGTCCATGGAGGACACCCGACCGGCAGAGGAGACGTCGGGCCTGGCATGCAGGTGCGATTCCGGAAGGTCCCTCGCCGCATCCGCAAGCGCAGGCAGGAGGAGGTCGCGCAGCTGGGCAAGGGCAGCCCGCTTCACGGGCGACGCCTCCGGGATCCTTTGGGCACAGCTCTCCCTGTAGGCGTCCGGATCCGTCACGGCCATCATGCGCGCGTACTTCTCCTCCACGAGGTTCCTGCCCTCGAGCTCCGCCCGCTCCAGCTCCGCCAGGACCCGTGGGATCATCTGGTGCGGGAAGGCCAGGTACTGCGCACAGCGATAGGCGAGGAAACGCCTGGGGTCGTCCTGGCATCCCGCGCGGCCGTCCATGCCCCTCACCATGCCGAACTGCTCCCACTCAAGCGACACGACGCGGCAGAGGTCCCTCTGCAGGGCGCCATCGAGCCCTCGGTCCCCCATCACCCGCACGACGGCGGGCTGGGAGAGGAGCCGCTCCGCATCCGCGCGCCGCTCGAGCCGGCGCCCGTAAGAGCTGCGGGCGGCGTTGTCGCATCTCTCACATGCCATTGGAATAAGCCCCCTCGTTCAGTGGCCTGTCGCGAAGGTAGTCGTTGGGGATGCCCTGCCACACCGACGTGGCCGCATCGAGCAGGAAGTCCGAGCCCCCCGTCGCCCAGCCGAGCGCGAGGACGCAGCGCAGGATGACGCCGGAGAGGAGCTCGACGTCGACCTGCGAGACCTCTGCCACGGGAGCGGAGGCGATCCTGCGCACCAGCGCGCAGATGGGTCCGCCCACGTGCGCGCGTTCGGACAGCGAGCGGAAAGACCACTTGTAGAACGGCATGTAGGTGCGCGCGAGCAGGTGCAGCGAGGCCATGGCCGCACACAGGAACTCCGTGCGGGCGCAGCCTGCGGCCACGAGGTCCTGGCGGCGCAGGCAACGTCCAAGGTTGTACTGGCCGGACTGCGCCATGACCGCCATGTTCGCAGCCAGCTTCTTGCGGATGACCTCCTCGGGATAGAACCCCTGGTAGACATGACGGATATGCGAGAAACGACCGCTCGGGTCCCCGAAGACCTCCCCGCCCGTGACGATGGCGAGGAGCTGCTCGGGGATCCTCAGCCACTCCGCGACCCCCTGCGGCTCCCGCTCCAGGCCTGTGAACGTCCGATAGAAGGACTCCGTCTCGAACACGCCCACGCGCTGGCCCGCAAGGGCGGTGTCCACGCGCCTCTCGCCCATGAACTCCCTCGGAAGGGATGCGTAGCGCCGCGAGAGTTCGTCACCCAGGCTCGCATAGAGGTCACGCGGAACCCAGACGCAGAACCCCGGTCCAAAGTCATGGTCACGGGAGAGCTCGTCATCGAAGCCCAGGCATTCCGATCCAGGACCGACGAGGCCGAAGGCAAGCTGGGACTCGACGGAGTACGGGAGCCCGGACACGAGCGCGGGACCGAACGTCCCGTAATATCGACTCGCAAGCTCCATGCCCTTCATCACACGTCTTGCTTTCCCCTATGCCGTGCCGCCCTCGGGGGGGGCGACCGGTCTTGAGCCCCCGCAAGGGGCCTCCCCTACTTGGCGGACGCGTCCAGCGCGTCCATCTGCCCCGCCCTCCGCTCGAGGAGCCTCACGTTCGGCGCATCCCCCAGCTTGTCCCGCAGGACCTCGGCGGCCTTGCGGTAGAGGGTGGCCGCAGCGGCGTAGCCACCCCTCAGGTAGGCGATGCGCGCGGCGGTGGAGAGCGCATGCGGTCGGTGGACGTCGCGGCCGGCGCCCAGCGTCTCGTACGTCTCAAGCGCCCCCGCGATGACCTCCTGTGCCTCCTCGAGCCTGCCCTCGTCCGTCAGGACCTGGGCGAGGTTGACGGCGTTGGTCGCCCGCCTCCCCTCGGAGTTCGGCACGCGCTCCAGAAGGCGCCTCGCCCTCCTGAGGTCGGCCCGTGCCTCGCGGAAGCGCCCTCGGGCCCGGTACGCGCTGCTCCGGTTGTTGCAGATCGCGCTCACCTCGTAGGGATGCCCCTCCCCCAGAAGTGCCTCGGCGCGGTCGAACGCGTCTATCGCAGCGACGTCACGCCCTTGCGCAACGTAGACGTCCCCAAGGTTGACAAGCGCACGGGCCACCTCGGCGCCTTCGGCCGAGAGCTCGTCGAGCATGCGGAGGACCTCGACGTAGAGCTCCTCCGACTCGTGGAGGTCACCACGCAGCCTGAGGACGCTCCCCAGCTCGTTCGAGACCGAGGCCTCCGCACTCCTGTCCCCGGCAAGCCGGGCACGTCTCAGCGCCTCGCGAAGGAAGCCCTTGACGTCCGTGCCCGGCTCGCCGTAGAGGCGGTCGAGATCGCTATAGAAGGCCGAGAGGTCCAAGGCCCCACACGCCCTACTCTCCGCGGAACGCCGCGACGAGCTCGTCGACCATCCTCTTGAGCTCTGCTGCGTCAATGGTGTCGTCCGTCCTCTGTGTCGGCTCCTGTGCGGCCTTTCCACTGCAGGAATTGCAACCGACAGAGTAGCTGATGCCGCTCGTGCCGTGGCCCACAGGCGTCTCGATCCCGACTTCGGCCTCCTTGGTCGGGACGCCACAGGGAGACGTGGCGTGGTCACAACCCTGTGCGCGTGAAACGCAGCCGTACTCGGCGGCCAGCTCGGGATGCCACTTGGCAAAGGTCTCGTCCGCAGCGGCGACCTGGTCGGGCTCGACGGTGCCGTTCGCCACCCTCTTGATGTTGATCAGGTGCTGCGGCCCGACGTTCTCGGAGACCGAGCTGCCGCCCCAGGTCCCGCAACCAAGCGTCAGCGCGACGTCGAGGCCAGTGGAGAGGCCCGTGCCGCCCTGGGTGCCGCCCGTGTTGATGAGGATGCGCGACGCGGGCTTGATGGAGAACTTGCGAACGATCTCCTTGTCCTCGGTATGGATGTTCATGGTATGGCCGATGCCGTTCTGCAGCAGCGCGATGGAGAGGTCGCAGGCCTCGTGCCAGTCCGAGACGACATAGAACCCAAGGACGGTCGTGAGCTTCTCGTACGAGAGGGGCCACTTGTCGCCAACGCCGTGCTGTTCGCCGATGAGGACCCTCGTGTCGGCGGGGACGACGATGCCCGCCGCCTTTGCGATGTCCGCAGCCGCATGACCCACGAAGTTGGGACTCATGGAGTGCCCGTTGCGGAACAGGATCCTGCAGACCTTGTCGCACTCCCCCTCGGACATGAAGTAGCCACCCTGCTTCCTGAACTCCGCGACGACCTCGTCGCGGTTGCAGGTCTCGCAGATGACGCTCTGCTCGGAAGCGCAGATGGTACCGTTGTCGAAGGTCTTGGACGCCATGATCTGGCGGACCGCATCATGCACGTTGGCGGTGCGCTCGATATAGGAAGGGGAGTTGCCGGCACCCACGCCAAGGGCGGGCTTGCCGGAACTATAGGCGGCCTTGACCATGCCGGGGCCACCGGTCGCGATGATCATCTTGACCTCGGGGGCGTGCATGAGCTCGTCCGTCGCGGCGATGGTGGCCATGCTCACGCCCTGGATCACGTTCTCGGGGGCGCCTGCGGCGACGGCCGCGTCGTTCATGAGCCTGATGGCGAGGTTGGTGCACTTGGCGGCCTTGGGATGCGGCGAGAAGACGATGGCGTTGCGCGCCTTGATGGCGATCATCGACTTGTAGAGGACCGTCGAGGTCGGATTGGTGGAGGGGACGATGCCCATCACCAGGCCAACCGGCTCCGCGATCGTGATGACCTGCCTCTTCTCGTCCACGTCGATGACGCCGATGGTCTTCTGGTCCTTGATCTGCTCGTAGAGCAGGCCGGACGCCATGTGGTTCTTGTAGATCTTGTCGTGGACGTTGCCGAAGGTCGTCTCCTCGACGGCCATCTCCGCAAGCTCCACCGCGTTCTTCTCCGCCACCTCGACCATCGCGCAAAGGATACGGTCGATCTGCTCGGCGCTGTAGTTCGCGATCTGGTTTGCCGCGACCTGGCCCTTGCGCGCCAGGTCGCGCGCCGCCTGGACGCTTTGGAGGTCGTAGTCGTATTCCTGCATGTTGCCTCTTTCCGATTAGCAGACGTATCGTGGTGGGACGTGTCGCTACTCGGCGTGGGGCAGGATGGACTCGACCATGCCGTCCGGGCGCGGGATCACGTGGACGCTCAGGAGCTCGCCCACGCGCTGCGCCGCCGCGGCGCCCGCGTCGGTCGCGGCCTTGACGGCCCCCACGTCGCCGCGGACGAAGACGGTGACCAGGCCGCCCCCGACGCGCTCCTTGCCGACGAGCCTGACGTTCGCCGCCTTGACCATGGCGTCCGCCGCCTCGACGGCACCGACCATGCCCTTGGTCTCGATCATTCCGAGCGCCTCGATGATGTTGGCCATTGGTGCTACCTCCTTGTTGTGGTGGGGCACGGCCTCCTTGGGCCGGGCCGCCTTCTGGGTCGTCTCGAGGCCCTCGGCCCCAGACGCTGGTTCGTTCTTGGTTGTGGGAGCATCCGCATCGCCAGGGGCCGGCTGCGCCACCTTGGCGGCTGCTGCCGACTGGTCCGTGCGGGACGCGGAGGTGCGGCTGCCGCTTCCCTGTTTCGCCGTTGACTTCGCAGGCTTCGCGGGAGCCTTGTCGGCCTCGCGCGCCCCTCCCTCATCCCCCGCGGGGCGGGGGGACGCCGCACGCCCGGCGTCCCCCTCCTGCCCGGGCTTCCTCGTCGTCATCTGACTAGGCCTCGGCGTGGGGCAGGATGGACTCGACCATGCCGTCCGGGCGCGGGATCACGTGGACGCTCAGGAGCTCGCCCACGCGCTGCGCCGCCGCGGCGCCCGCGTCGGTCGCGGCCTTGACGGCCCCCACGTCGCCGCGGACGAAGACGGTGACCAGGCCGCCCCCGACGCGCTCCTTGCCGACGAGCCTGACGTTCGCCGCCTTGACCATGGCGTCCGCCGCCTCGACGGCACCGACCATGCCCTTGGTCTCGATCATTCCGAGCGCCTCAGTCGTGCTTGCCATGCTGTTTCCTCCCTGGGTCTAGTTTTTGAGCCTGTATGCTCCGCCTACCGAACTACCCGAACCGTCGAACCGCACTTGACGTGGAACGCGTTCGCCTCTTCCGTGTCGATGTGACAGTCGAGGTTCCCGCCCTCGGTCACACGGACGATGACGTTATCGAGCAGGCCCCCGCGCTCGCCGTCGATCTTGAGGGACACCACCTGACCGTCATGGAAGCCACGCTCGGCCGCCTGCGCCGGGTTCATGTGGATGTGGCGCGCTGCCACGATGACGCCCTCGTCGAGGACCACGGAGCCCTCAGGACCGACCACGGTCACGCCCGGCGTCCCCTCGAGGTGCCCGGAGAGGCGGATCGCCTGGGGAACCCCCAGCTTGAACGTATCGCCCGCCAGGATCTCGACCTGCGTCTGGGGACGGACGGGACCAAGTACGCGCACCTTCTGGATGACCCCCTTGGGACCCGCAAGGGTCACGCACTCCTTGGCGGCGAACTGCCCGGGCTGGCTCAGGTCCTTGATCGGCGTGAGCTGGTGGCCAGTGCCAAAGAGCCGCTCGAGGTCCCCCTGGGACAGATGGATGTGACGCCCGGAGACCCCCACTGGAACAACGTCGGGATCAGCGGAGTGACCCTCCCTTCCGAACAGGCCCTCGATGTCATCCTTCGTCCATATGCCCCTCTCGAGGGCGGCGGTGATGACGCGCTCGAGCTCGTCGGCAGAGAGGACGGGCTCACCGCCCTCCTCCTCGTGTGGAAGCCCGGCCTCGTGGCAGGTCTCGGGAGAGCCGTGCGTCAGGCGGACCGCCGCCGGACCGTCCTGGATGCACACGCCGCGCTCCTTTGCGACGTCACGCGCCTGGGGAGTCACGATGGTGTTTCCGTCCACGTAGATGGACTCGTGCCTCTCCGCTGCGGAGACGACGTCCTGCGCGCTTACGAGTTTCTTCATCCCTTCCTCCTTTCTTCCTAGAGATTCACGTCTTCGTCGATGATTCCCACGATTACCGCATCGACGGGAACGTTCTTCTGGAACTCGTCCCGAACGAAGAGGTAGGCCGAGGCACCCGTGGTGACTATCACCCTGTCCCCGACCCCCGCGCTGATGGTGTCGACGCAGATGAGCTGCTTTCCCGCCTCGTCGCCCGTGATGACCTCGACGCGCATGAGTTTCATCCCGCTGAGCTCGTCGTACTTACGGGTGGCCCAGATGGAGCCGATGAGCCTACCGACAATCATGGGTTGCGTCCTTTCCGTCCCGGATCTTCCCCAGGCACTCCATGACTTCCGCGGTCTCCCCGGCAATGGCAAGCATCACCATGTTCTGGGGGCACGAGCCGCGGATGTCGGTCACCACCACGCCGGCGGTCTTCTCTGCGATGTCGCTTGCGACCACCATCTCGATCAGCTTGCCCTGGACGAGGCCGACTGCGGCGGGCCTAAAGTCCTCGCCCCAGCGCGCCCCGCTCCTCTGCCGGATGATCTGCATGGTTCCAGGCGCCGGAGCCTTGATGACCCTCACGTCAACCATCCTCGCGCCCCCTCGCCTTGAGCACGCACCCAAGCGCGATGCCCATGGGCGTGACGAACATGGGGTGGCTCGGCTTGTGAACGTCGATCCCGAGGTGCCTCTGGACCCTGTCCTCGATGCCCGTCAGCTCCGCGGTCCCTCCGACGAGAATCACCTCTGGCACGTCGTGGCTACGACACGCGCGCTGGATGATCGTCGTCACCTTATCTATGGTCGGCGAGACGATGGGCAGGACCTCCGCGTGATGTCCGGGGTCCCTCTTGTAGACTTCGGCCTCGTCGAAGGTCAGCCCCTTCGCCCCCGCAAGCACGAGCGAAAAGTGCGTCCCCCCGGTCGACTCGTCGACGCATTCCACGACCTTGCCATCCTTGAAGACGGAGATTCCCGTCGTGCCTCCGCCGATGTCGACCACGGCACCGTCCGTGGTGCCGATGAGCAGGTTTGCCGCAGTGGGCTCGTCGAAGACCGCGGTGCACTCGAGTCCCGTGCTCTCCGCGACGTTGCGCACGACCCCACCGTCGAGCGCCTCGGTCTCGGGCGGGATGGCCACCGCACACTCCACGAGTTCGGCGCCCAGCTCCTTCTCGGCCTCCTCCTTGAGCGCCCGTGCGATGTCACAGGCACCCACGTAGTCCACGACCATGCCGTCCTTCACGACGCTCGCGAATCGGTACTTGCAGTCGACGGGGTTGCCGTCCTCGTCAAGCACGACGAGGACGATGAAGGCGGTGCCGAGGTCGAGCCCGCAGTAGAGCCGCTGTCCCTCTCGCACCGTCCTGGGATGGTCGACGCAGTCGAGCAGCTCCTCGAGCCTGCGATTTGCCCTCTCAAGGTCTACCATCCGCTACACCTCCCCTTCCGCACGGGCGATCGCCCCTTCGAGCAACGCGCACGCGCACGCCGCGTCGGCGAGCCAACACCGGACGACCCTGGCCTCCGTCAGGCCCATCCCCTCCTGAGCCCCTGCCCACGAACGTGCATACCGGCCTATCTGGGCATGGACGCACGCCATCTCGAAGAAGACGGGGTGGATGCCCGCGTCAAGGGCGGGGACCGGCGCTGGCCCGAGGGGACTTTCGCACTGCCCCGGCTCCTGTTCGCCATCGGCAAGGTCACCCGCGACGCATGCCTCCTGCCACTTGCGCCCGATTCCCTCGGCCTCGCGGGCGACCGTATTGTCGACCCCAAGCGTCCTGCGGGCGAGGAGCCGAAGCCGGGCGCCAAGGAGGTTAGCGTCGTACACGAGCGCATCCAGCCCCACGCCGTCCTCGCGATGCGTTGCCCCTGGGCCCTCGTGCGGCCGTACGCGCGAGCCCGCTCGCGACGCATCGGCCTCGAAGCTCACCCTGAAGTCGATCAGGAACTGCCTGGCGCCCGGAGTGAGCCGTGCATCCTCAGGGAGCTCGTAGGAGCCAAACGCTTCCCGGGCATAGGCCTCGCGCAGCTCGTCCTCGGTAACGTAGTGCATGCCATCCTCCTCCCTATCCTTCCTTGCCCCCGAAGGGGGCGCTTCGGCTGGTACTGGCTAGTGCCTGACGAGATTGACCTTGAAGTCGGCACCCTTGATCCATCCCTCGATGCGGTTGAGTTCGCCGTCGTCCAGCGACGGGTCATCCTTGATCTCGTAGTCGAGGTCGAGCGACGCATACTTGCCGACGCCCAGCTTGTGGTACGGGAGCAGGTCAACCCCGTCGAAGTTCTTCTGGTAGCGGTAGGGCTTGAAGAACGCGATCACCGCGTCGATCTCCTCCTTGGAGTCGTTCACCCCCTTGAGCAGGGGCATGCGGACGCGGACGTTGTATCCGTTCTCAAGGAGCTCCCGCACGTTGGAGAGAATCTGCTCGTTGTTCACGCCCGTCCAGTACTTGTGCTTCACAGGGTCCATCTGCTTGATGTCAAACAGAAACAGGTCGACGTAGCGGGCGACCTTCATGATCGTCGGCGCACTCGCATAGCCGCAGGTCTCTATCGCGGTGTGGTAGCCGCGTGCCTTCGCGGCCATAAGGATGGACAGGGCCGCCTCCGGCTGGGCGAGCACCTCTCCCCCAGAGAGGGTGATGCCTCCGCCAGACATGCGGTAGAAGTCCGCATCCTCGTCAAAGAAGGCAATGACGTCATCGATCGTACGGTCGTCCCCCATCACCTCCAGGGCGTGGTACATGCAGGCCTTCTCGCACTTGCGACACCCGATGCACGGGATGCTGCGGTCAACGACATGCCTGCCATCGATCATCTTGTGGACGTTGACGGGACACGCCGCCACGCAAGCCCCGCAGTCGACGCAGTTGGCACGCTTGAACATGACCTCATGCCCGCGCTGCTGGCTCTCGGGGTTCGAGCACCACTTGCAACGCAGGGGACATCCCTTGAGGAAGGCCATGGAGCGCACGCCGGGGCCGTCGTACATGTTGTACTTCTGAAGGTTGAAGATGCGTACCTTGCGTTCCACGCTGCTCTGCTCGTGGCTCATTGCAACCTCTCCCTTCCTGTGACCTGCCACGACGTGGCACCCCGATGGCCTTGTGAACCCTACCTAGAACTTCTCGAGCATCGTGCGGCTGATGATCTCGTCCTGGACGTCCTTGCAGAGCTCGTTGAAGAACGCCGAGTACCCTGCGACGCGGACGACGAGGTCGCGATGCCTCTCGGGATGCTCCTGGGCATCGATGAGCGTCTTGTTGTCGAGATAGTTGAACTGCATCTCGCCGTTGCCGAACATCGAGGCGGTGCGCAGGAGCGTGACGAGGCCGTTCTCGCCCTCGGGCGTGTCGAGCAGGCCGCTCATGAGCTTGAAGTTGTGGACCATGCCGATGTTCATGGAGTCGTTGGACAGCTTGGAGACCGACTTGATGATGGCGGTGGGACCTCGGAAGTCGGCGCCCTGGGTGGGGCTGATGCCATCGGAGAGCGGGGTCCAGGCCTTGCGCCCGTTCGCGCTTGCGCCGGTCATCTCGCCGAACGGAGTGTTGTTCGAGATCGAGAGGGTGCCGGTGGACATGTGCGAATACAGGGTCTTGAAGTCCAGGTGGATGTGCTCCGTGTAGTCGACGATGTCAGCAGCGATGCTGTCGGCGAAGTCGTCGTCGTTGCCGTACTTCGGGGCGTCGAGGCAGTCCTTCCGCAGCTGCTCGAAGCCCTCGAAATCGGCCTTCATCGCATCGAAGAGCTGGGTGAGCGTGTACTTGTGGTCCTCGAAGACGAGCTTCTTGATGGCAGCCATCGAGTCGGCATAGGTTGCCAGGCCAGTCCAGACAACGCCGGGGCCGTAGTTGTACATCGCGCCGCCGGCAGAGACGTCCTTGCCGCTCTCCATGCATCCCTCGAACATGATGGACATAAGGGGCTTGGGGGCGACGTCGCGGGCGACGCGCTGGGAGATGACGGTGGCGACGTCGGTCCACTTGGTCACGTAGTAGATGGTCTTCTTGACGGCCTCATCGAACTCCTCGTAGGTCTTGTACTGCGAGGGATCGCCCAGATCGGGAGTGACCTGCTTGCCGAACCACAGGGGGACGCCGTGGTTGAGCGTGAGCTCGATGCAGATCGGCCACTGGGTGTAGGAGGTCGAGGTCCACTGGTACAGGCGGCCGGACTTCTGCGGCTCGACGCAGCCCATCATGCAGTAGTCGCGGGAGTCCTCGACGCTCACGCCCTTGGCAAGCATCATCTTGATGTGCGAGTCGTCGAAGTGGCAGGCGGGGAAGCCCATGCCCGAGCGGACGATGTCCACGATCTTGCGCATGTACTTCTCGGGAGACTTGTTGTTGATGCGGCAGGCGACGGAGGGCTGGTAGACCTTGACGTGACGAACTGCATCCATGAGCAGGTAGGTGAGCTCGTTGGTCGCATCGTGGCCCTGACGGGTGACACCGCCGAGCGTCATGTTGACGAAGGGCTGATACCCGGCGAAGAACTCGGACTGGCCACGTGAGGTGACCCACATCATCTCGCTCATCTTGATGAGCATGCAGCCTGCGATGTCGAAGGCCTGGTACGGCGTGATGCGACCGGCCTCGATGTCGGCCTTGTAGAAGGGGTACATGTACTGGTCGACGCGACCGATCGACATGCCCGTCTGGTTCTCCTCGACCGGGAGGAGGCTCTCGATGACGAAGACGGACTGCACGGCCTCCCAGAACGTGCGGGGCCTGTGGGCGGGGACGTACGCGAGGATCTTGGAGATCTGCTCGAGCTCGGCCTTGCGCCTGGCGTCGTGGCACTCCCCAGCGAGCTTGGCGGCGTAGTCGCTCATGCGCTTCGCGTAGATCATGACGCCCTCGGTGGTATCGAGCACGCTCTTGTAGAAGTAGATCCTGTCGAGGTCGTCCGGGTTCGCGTAGTCGAGCTGGGCCAGGTGCTGCTTGGCCTCCTCCTGGATGTCGAGCATGCCCTTCCTCATGAGGATGACGTCGTAGCCGGGGTTGGAGTCGCCGCCGCCGCTCATGGCGTGGTAGGAACAGTCGGAGACGAACGACTCGCCCGAGAGCGTCCAGACACCTGCCTCGCGGTACTGGTCCTCGCAGACCTCGTCCTGGGACTTGCCCTCCCAGAACGGGAACAGCACGTCGCGGCAGTACTGCTTGTCCTCCTCGGAGATGTAGAAGGGATCCTGCGGGCGCTCGCCGATGGTGTCGAGCTCGTCGCGCAGCCAGCGCCAGGCGAGGTCGGGCGAGAACGCGCCGGCGCGGGGGGCGCCGCAGGGGGCGCCGACGACGAGCTCGTCGTCCTGGATGACCAGCGGCGCCGTCTCGCAGCAGCGACGGAACGCCTTCGCGCGCAGCTCGATCCGCGGCATGCCGGGGTTGGCCTTCATGATCTCGGTGACCGCACGGGCCCGGTACATGGTGATGCTCGGCACCTGCTTGAGGAAGTTCTCCTTCAGACGGACCTGACGGTCGGTCGGGCCTTCGGGGACGTCGTAGGGCTCGCTGCCAGCTGCGTGCGCGGGAGCCTCGCCAAGAGGGGCGTCGAGCTGGTTGGCCACCTTCTCGAACATCTGGCGGACAGTGGCGCGCTGCTCGTCGGACATGTCCTTGGTCGCCTCGGACAACTCCTTCGCAAACTCCTTGATATCCATTCTCACTCCTCTTCAGAATCGTTGCGCATTGCCTTGACTACACCGGAGAACCAACTCTCCGAACTCTCCGGTTCCTTGCCTGCTTCCGCGGATCCCATCAGACCCTCGTCATGCGGTCCTCCCGGGTCTGGGATGCGTATCCTCACCGTGACCGGCGTGTGATCGCACGAGCTCGCCCTCTCGAGAAGCTCGTGCGAGAGAGGCCCCGTCCCGACTCCCACCTGACGCCTGCGCACGAAGTCCCCATAGGTGACACCCAGCTCAGAGGTGGTGGCACAGTCCCAGCCGGTCACCGTCAGGGTCTTGGGGAGGTCGCTGTGGCAACCTATGCAGCCGAGTCCGGTGCTCACGTTCACGAGCACCCTTCCCACGGGCTTCTTGAGGATGAACTGCCGTATCACCTCGGGGTCCTTCGAGAAGATCGAGAGCGCGTTGCCGTGGCCGCTGTTCAGGATCAGCTCGATGCACTTCTCGCATGCCGTACGCCAGCTGTCCTCCACGTAATACGAGAGCACGGGGCCAAACTTGGCCTTCGAGAAGAAGCTGTACTCGCTCACGTAGGGCTTCTCGACCACGAGCACCTTGGTGCTCTCGGGCACCGTGATGTCCGCGCGCCTGGCAAGGTCGAAGGCGCTCTTCGCAATCAGCTCGCGGTAGGGGGTGCCATCCGGCATGAAGAGCGCGTCGACCAGTCGGTCCGCCTGCTCGTCGGAGAGGAAGTAGCACCCACGGCGGCGAAGCTCGGACTGGAAGTCCTCGTCCACGTCCCTCTCGACCACGATGCTCTGCTCCGCCCCGGGAAGCATGCCGTAGCAGAACGACTTGCCGCGAACGATTTCGTCCGCACAGGCCGCCAGGTCCGCCGAGGACTCTACGAACACGGGGTTGTTGCCGAGCGTGGCGTGGTACACGTCTCTGCCGGCGGCATCGAAGTCGTGGCCACCGGACTCCTCGCGGGAGTCGATCACCACGCGCACGCATGGCTGCGAGCAGACCCACTCCTCCCCCTCGGGACAGAAGATGCTGAGGAACCCCAGCGCCTCGCAGGGGTAGTGGCAGAACTCGGCCACCTCGAGCACGTCCGCCATGACCCTCTCGCACGTGGCATGGATGCGGGCGCTCGCGGAGAAGACGATCGGGCTCTTGGAATGCGCCGCCATGAAGAGCTGGCTCAGCATCGTGGGAACCGCAAGCCAGTCCGGGAGCAGTGACACGACGACCCCCTTGGGCAGGCAGACCTCCGCCGAGCCGTTGCGCGAGCGGATGATCCTCTGCACCGGGGTCTGAGCGCGAACGTCATCCAACAGGTCCGTGAGGACCCACCTGGTGAGCGTTGCCTCGTCCTCGGGCGAGCAGTAGTCGCTCTCGGCATAGGCCTCCTGCGCGTACTCCCCGACCATGGGAACAAGTCGCTCGCCCAGGTGGCAGAGGAAGTCATCGACCAGCGCCGCCGGCAGCCCCTCGAGGACCTCCACGGACTCGGCAGCATGCTCCAGAAGGATCCGTGCCTCCTGAATCGAGAGGAGGTCGTTATCGATGAGAGACATCGGATGCCTCCCTAGTAGGGCAGGAGCTTCTCGACGGTGTACTTCTCGGTGATCTTCTTGAGACTTGGGTGGGGCCTGGGAATGACGACCGAGCTGTACACCTCGGCCCCAAGCGCCTCGACTGCCTTGACGCCGGCCTTGACTGCGGCCTCGCATGCCGCGACGTCGCCCTGGACGAGGATCGAGATGTAGCCGGAGGCGGTGTTCTCGTAGCCGATCAGCTCGACGTCACCCGCCTTGCACATGGCGTCGCCCGCCTCAAGCACCCAGACGAGCCCAAAGGTCTCGATTGCGCCAAGCGCGTTCATACCCTCGCTTGCCATAGGACAACCTCCTAGTTGAAGTCGACGTCATGGACGGAGATGACGTCGCCGATGGGCGGAACCGGACGCTTCATGACGTTCGAGGCCGTGAGCTTCCCGATGCTCGAGGCAGCCTCCCTGCCGGCCTTGACTGCGGCCTCGCATGCCGCGACGTCGCCCTTGACGACGATCGTGACCAAGGTGGAGCCAACGTTCTCGTAGCTGACGAGTTCCGTGTCACCGGCCTTGAGCATCGCGTCCGCCGCATAGATCGCCGGAACCATCCCGATCGTCTCGATGAGGCCGATGGCCTCCTCACCCCTATAGCGCATGGCCCGCCTCCTACTGGATGTACGAATTGATGGTGTCTCGCTGCTCGGGGGTGGCGCTGTAGAACACGCGCAGGTCCCCGTTGGAGTCAAGGTCGACTCGCGACTCTGCGATGAGACCGTTCTTCTCGGCCGTCATGAGCGCCTCCTGCATCTTGTCGCGCTTGAAGGCCGAGAACGAGGAGTAGTCGCCCTTGAGGGCCGTCATGACGTCATCCACGCAGGCCTCGCCTGCGGTGGTGAAGTACTTGAGCATTGCGTAGTTAAGCGGACGCATTCTCGGCCTCCTTCTTTCCGAAGAGCTCCTTGGGGTCAACCGCTATGACGAGGATGCCGACGATCATCACGATCGCGGCCACCCAGGCGATGGGCGCGAGCGCATAGCCGTCCACACCCATGACCAGGCCGACGATGATCCAGGTCACGAGCGGCGCAACGAAGGTGTAGGTGCCGTTGCAGGCCATGCCGAGGGCGGTGCCGCACATCGAGTTGCCGCGATACCAGCTTGCGAAGGACTTGTAGGCAGAGAAGCCCGCGACGGCGAAGCAGACGATGGTGGGCAGGTCGGTGATCGCAGCGCCCACGTAGCCAAAGGTCTGCTGCAGGGAGACGCCACCCACGAGGGAGAGGACGGGCAGGACCACGAGGAGCTCCACGATGCCCGAGACGCACTGGCGGATGGTGATCCCGATCTGGGTGTCGATCATGCAGGAGGCGTAGCCGGCGATGCAGCCCTCCGCCCCCCAGCCGAGGGCCGCGACGAACGCGAGCACGAGACCCAGGACGATGTTGGAGGAGGAGTCCCCCGTGAGGCTCGCCGAGCCGATCATGAGGCCCGCAACCACGCAGATCGCGATACCGGCGATCTTGCGGGGACCGAGCTCCTGCTTGTAGAGGATGCGCGAGAGAATCGAACCGATGGCGGGATTGAGGGCCGCAATGGGAACGACGATGGTGCCTGCCTGGGAGAGCGCGATGATGTAGGCGACCGTCGCGATGGGGCCTCCGACGAGGGCGCTGAGGATGAGGATCACCCCCGGCTTGGTGTTGACGGTGCGACCGAAGTCGGCAAGCTTCCCCTGCTTGGCGGTGATGCCAAGAGCCCAGAGCGCACTGCAGGAGTCGTTGATGGCACTGGCGACCGTCGGGAGGATGAACACCGCCAGGAAGGCGGTGGGGCTGATGGCCTGGAGCCAGCCGAGCCATAGGGAGGAGCTCTCCCCTGCGGTGATGAAGGCCGTGTAGAAGCCATACATCAGGCTGGAGAACAGGGCGACTAGGATGCCCTTCTTGAAGAAGCTCGCGTCGAGCTCCCTCTTCTTCCGCCTCGCAACGCCAATCGCCGACGCTTCTTCCATTTCGTCACCCTCCACTCCGAACAGCATCTGTACACTGCGCACCACTGAGATGGAATGGTGAAAGGCTCTCGTTATGTGAGGGCAACAGGGCCGAGTGTCGGGCAGCGCCCGTTCTGGCGAACGGTAGGGTTCCGGTGCGCGAGCGTCGTTTTTCCGCCCCTTCGCTCGTCTTGGAGGTCACAATTTCTTTCAGGGATCGCAAAGAACGAGTATATAATTCAGTATATTGAATATGATATTTCTCTAGGATATATAGAGGGAGTGCTTCGAGACAGCTGGACCGATCCGGTGGCCGTCTTCCCACCAACATCCCGACATCGGGGGAGGAGATGTGCCATACCAACTTTTAACTTTGACAGCATTGCTTTGGGCACGACCCTGGAAAGCAGGGTGACCAAGCTCACAAACCCCTTCCAGAGGCCTTTCTCGCATATGGCGCAAAGTCTGACGTTATGTTCATATTTTCTATTTTGATGATATATTATGCAAATCGTATCTCATAGATGCAGGTATTAGGCAGTCGTACCTGACCGCCTTGCCGGCAAGGGCGTACGTCGGCTTGACGCCACCCAGGCAGGGGCCCTTGAGCGGCCGCTTGACGACCACCTTGCGCGGACCGGCGGCAAGTGCGGCGCCTACCAGGCGTCCCTCCGCATCGCACGGCTCCTCCAGCCGCTGGATCATCCGGAGCTTCTTCTTGGCCGAGGCGCTCTTCTGCCTCGTGGGGAACATGGGGTCCAAGAACACGACGTCCGGTGGGGAAAGGATCGGTCCGCCCGGCCCGCGCCCGACCGAGGGGCCCGTACACGCGAGCCCTTCCAGAACGGGAACGCTGTCCTCCTCGTGCAGCCTCATGCGACCTATCGCGCCTGCAAGGAGCGGGTCTTCTGCCGCCCGTTCGAGGGCGTCGCGCAACAGCGCGGCTATCACGGGATCGCGCTCGTAGAGGTCGACGCTGAAGCCCGCCGCAGCAAGCAGCAGGGAGTCCTCGCCCATGCCGGCGGTGGCGTCAATCGCCCATGGCACCCTGGAGCCGGCGCCGATGCGCGAACTCGGCTCGGGCGTCTCCCCCCGCGAGGGGGCGACTTGCCTGTGCCCTCTTACGCGGGCGGCCCTCACCAGAAGCTCGTGAGAGAGCCCAGATGGCCTCAGCCGACGCGCCATGCGAGAGAAGTCACCCCTCAGCACCATGCCATCCCACTCCAGGGAGAGGCCCTCGGCACCGACGACGAGCAGGGTCGTCTCTGGTCCCAGCTCGTCCGGATCCAGACAGACGGGCACCCCGAGCCCACACGCCAGTGAGCTGGCACGTTGCCGGTCCGAAGCCCTCTTGGCAAGGACGGCGTCTACGCCCCTCTTTCCCATGGATGCACCCCCGTCGGAAGAAAGCCGTCCTGATTATACGGGGGACGCATGGGGTCACGCCCCCCTGGGCTGCCCGCCCCCGCAGGCGGCGCACATGCGCCGACCCCTGCACGGCCAAACGGATAGAATCAGACGCAGCGTCACCAAAGCGCGGTGTTGCCAGTCACAGGGGGCCGGGAGGCACGCGAGTCGCGCGACACGTCGTCCGGGAGGAACGATGCCCATGACGTCCAGGGGAACTGCCCAGTCCAAGGGAACTCCATGCGCCCGGCACGACAAGGGTGCGGCCTGCATGGATAACATTCGCATGTTCGCGGGCCTGCCGGCCGAGGCGAAGCGTGAGCTTCTCGCAAGCGCACGCCACTCGTCGCACCCCCGGGGAAGCATACTGGTGCACGAGGGAGACCCCATCGAGTCCATCCTCATCGTCCGCTCGGGCAGGATAAAGACCTTCCGCACGGACTCGGACGGCGAGGAGTACGTCCTGGACGTCCTGCACGACGGGCAGGCGATCTGGCATGGCATGTTCATAGAGGACAACGTCTACCACTACTCCGTGGGCTGCCTCAGCAAGGTAGACCTATGCAGCATCCACCGGACCGACTTCGAGGCGCTGCTTGCCAGCCACCCCGACGTCGCCATGGGCATCATCCGCATGATCGGAACCGAGCTGGTCGATGCGGAGGAGAAGGTCATGATACTGGGCATCAGGGACCCGCGGCGTCGCCTGGCCGAGTACCTGCTGCATCGCGACGCACGCTGCATCGGCTCCGAGATCAACCTCAAGCTCGAGGACATCGCCAGCTCCGTCGGCCTCAGGCCCGAGACCGTCTCGCGCAACATCAGCGCCTTCGAGCACGAGGGCGTCGTCCGCCGTCTGGGGCGCGGCCGCCTGCAGGTGGTCGACCGCGTCGCCCTCAAGGAGATCTCGGAGCACCCGGAGTAGCCCCAGCGCCCGCGCTCGCAGGGAGCCATGGCCCGGTATGGCCCACGCGGTATGGCCCACGACGTCATCGCATGCGCCCTTTTGGTCCCGTCAATTTTCACGATTCCCTTTTTACTTGACTGTAATCAAGGAACGTCCCACGACCAGCAGGTAGATTTCCTCCTGTACTGCAGTTTCTCGCTGGCGAGGGGGCGTTGCAGATGCTGGGCAGAGTTCACTCGACAGAATCGTTTGGCTCGGCCGACGGCCCTGGCGTGCGCTTCCTCATCTTCCTGCAGGGCTGTCCCATGCGCTGCCGCTACTGCCACAACGTCGACACCTGGCCCCTGGACAAGGGCAGCGAGACGAGCGCGGACGACCTTCTCGACAAGGCGGAGCGCTACCGCGGCTACTGGGGCCCCCAGGGCGGCATCACCGTGAGCGGTGGCGAGGCGCTGCTGCAGGCCGAGTTCGTGCTGGAGCTCTTCACCAAGGCGCACGAGCGCCACGTCAACACCTGCCTGGACAGCTCGCTTGCTCCCTTCACCCGCACGTCGCCCTTCTTCGACACCTTTGTCCAGCTCATGGGGGTCACGGATCTCGTCCTGGCGGACATCAAGCACATCGACGCCCAGGAGCACCGATCCCTCACCGGCCATGGCAACGAGAACATCCTGGATTGCCTGCGCTACCTCTCGGAGGCCAAGGTCCCCGTCTGGATCAGGCACGTACTCGTTCCCGGCATCACCGACAACGACGGGTACCTGCGCCGGACCCGAGGGTTCATAGAGACGCTCGACAACGTCGAGCGAATCGAGGTGCTGCCCTACCACAGCCTGGGCGCCTACAAGTGGGAGCAGCTGAACATCCCCTACACGCTGGGGGGAGTGCAACCCCCCAGCCACGAGAGAGTGATCAATGCGGAGCGCATCCTGCGAGGAGAGCAGGACGTTCCGCTCGACAACGAGGCCAAGGAGGCTTAGATGCAACTGCGTGAAGAGTGGGGCGGCTTTACTGGTGGCCACTGGGTGGATGACGTCAACGTCCGCGACTTCATCCAGAGGAACTACAGCGCCTACGACGGCGACGAGTCCTTCCTCGCCGGCCCAACCGACGCGACTGATCGGCTATGGGGCAAGGTCCAGCAGCTCCAGGCCGAAGAGCGCGCCAAGGGGGGCGTCCTCGACTGCGAGACCGAGGTCGTGAGCGGCCTGACCGCCTATGGTCCCGGCTACATCGACCCCGAACTCAAGGACCTTGAGAGGGTCGTGGGCCTCCAGACCGACAAGCCCCTCAAGCGTGCCTTCATGCCTTACGGTGGCATCAAGATGGCACAGCAGGCGGCCGAGAACTACGGCTACCACGTCGATGACAAGTACGACAAGATCTTCAACGAGTATCACAAGACCCACAACCAGGCCGTCTTCGACGCTTACACCCCCGAGATGCGCGCCGCCCGTCACTCCCACATCGTGACGGGCCTGCCCGACACCTACGGCCGCGGCCGCATCGTCGGCGACTACCGTCGCGTCGCGCTCTACGGCATCGACTTCCTGATCGCCAAGAAGCAGCAGGACCTTCTCGACTGCGGCGATGGCACCATGACCGACGACATCATCCGTCTGCGCGAGGAGATTGCAGAGCAGATCCGTGCGCTCCGTGGCATCAAGGACATGGCCCAGATCTACGGCTACGACATCTCCCGACCGGCCACCAACGCCCGCGAGGCCTTCCAGTGGCTCTACTTCGGCTACCTCGCGGCCATCAAGACCCAAAACGGTGCCGCCATGTCCGTAGGGCGCATCTCCACGTTCCTGGACATCTACATCGAGCGCGACCTTGCCGCCGGCATCCTCAGCGAGCAGGAGGCCCAGGAGCTCGTCGACCACATCGTCCTCAAGTTCCGCATGGTCAAGTTCGCCCGCATCCCCAGCTACAACGAGCTGTTCTCCGGAGACCCCGTCTGGGCGACCCTCGAGATGGCCGGCCTTGGCATGGACGGGCGTCACATGGTGACCAAGAACGACTTCCGATTCCTGCACACCCTCGAGAACATGGGACCGGCACCCGAGCCCAACCTGACCGTCCTCTACTCCAAACGCCTGCCCGTGGCCTTCCGTCAGTACGCGGCCAAGGTCTCCATCAACACCTCGTCCGTCCAGTACGAGAACGACGACGTCATGCGACCCGTCTGGGGCGACGACTACAGCATCTGCTGCTGCGTCTCCGCAACGCAGACCGGCAAGGAGATGCAGTTCTTCGGGGCTCGTGCCAACCTCGCGAAGTGCCTGCTGTACTCGATGAACGGCGGCAAGGACGTCAAGTTCCGCGACAAGAAGACCGGCAAGAACATGCAGGTCGGCCCCGAGATCGCGCCCATCACCTCGGAGCTCTTGGACTATGACGAGGTCATGCACAAGTTCGACCTCATGATGGACTGGCTGGCGGGCCTCTACGTCAACATCCTCAACCTCATCCAGTACATGCACGACAAGTACTACTACGAGGCCGCCGAGATGGCCCTCATCGACACCGACGTTCGCCGCACCTTCGCCACGGGCATCGCCGGCTTCTCCCACGTCGTCGACTCGCTCTCCGCGATCAAGTACGCCACGGTCAGGTGCGTGCGCGACGAGGACGGCATGATCGTGGACTTCGAGACCGAGGGCGACTTCCCGCGCTACGGCAACGACGACGACCGCGCCGACGACATCGCCGTGTGGCTGCTCAAGACCTTCATGGGCAAGATCAGGAAGCACCACACCTATCGCGACTCCGAGCCCACCACCTCGATCCTAACGATCACCTCCAACGTGGTCTATGGCAAGGCCACCGCTGCCACGCCCGACGGCCGCAAGGCGTACACCCCCTTCGCACCAGGCGCCAACCCCGCCTACGGGGCCGAGCAGAACGGCCTTCTCGCCAGCCTCAACTCCGTGGCCAAGCTCCCCTACGAGTATGCGCTCGACGGCATCTCCAACACCCAGACCATCAACCCCAGCGCCCTGGGCAACGACCTCGACCAGCGCAAGGCCAACCTGGTCAACGTCATGGACGGCTACTTTGCCGCCGGTGCCCACCACCTCAACGTCAACGTATTTGGCGTCGAGAAGCTCAAGGACGCCATGGAGCACCCCGAGAAGCCCGAGTACGCCAACTTCACCATCCGCGTCTCCGGCTATGCCGTGAAGTTCATCGACCTCACGCGCGAGCAGCAGCTCGACGTCATCGCCCGCACCTGCCACGACAGGATGTAAGCGAGCAGCCCGGCCGGCAGGCCCGCTGGTCGAGCTGTTGGTCCGGATGCTGGTGGGCCCGCTGGTCCACGCACGCGTTGGCCGATGTGTCGGTCAGGTCAGACCAATGGTTGGCATGTAGTTACAGGGCATGCAGCCGCAGGTCAACCAGGGAGAGGGGCCGGCCGAAACGGGGGTTGCAGCACGATTGCGCTGCAACCCCTCTTTGCGCGCTTATTTGCCCACGTGCCAGGTATACCGTCGTTGCGGCATGGGGGAGAAGGCACCATAGCGCCGCGTTGGAAGCTGGATGTAACAAAACTGACAGGTATGTGTGGTTCGGACACTCTTGCGATGGCCTCACGGAGACGAATGGGCCCCTACGAAGTTATAAGAGCGGTCTTTTCGTTGCATTTACAACAAAAAGAGTTGTTTTCTATTGCTGAGAGCGCCGCAAGCGTCGGTCAAACCACACATACCTGTCAGTTTTGTTACATCCAGTTTTTTGCTCGAGGGGCAGCGTGTCGCTCGAGACATGGTGTACCCAACAAAGCCCTCGCCAGCGTCCTTCGTCACCTCGCGGCACAGCCCTTGGTGACCCGAACTTTCCCAAGATCCGGCTCTTCCACGCTTCTGGTAAGCGACATGTCCTGACGCCGTCTTGAAGGCTACAGGGAGGTATGCAGCACCTCGGAGACGGGCCTACCCGCGCTCGTTGCCCACACAAAGTAGCCTGTGGAGGTGTCTCCCCCACAGCAGTCAAGGCCGGGCTCGGAGGCAGCCCCGTGTCACCGACGGCGTTCCATGGTGTGATCACAGGCGTGGTCATGATGGTCGTAGCCATGGTCGTGATGATGAAAAGTCTCGGCTTCGTCGCGCCAGAGCGCGGGGACAAACACCTCGCGCAGGCCATTGCGATAGAGGTCACGCCCGATGAAGACGCAGCGGGCCCCCTCGGCCTCCTCGGCGCCCGTAACCGCCCAGGCCCGCTCCACCAGGTCGAAGCGGACCCACTGGCCTCCGCAGGACAGGGCGCCCTTCGCCCGGTCGAGCCGGCCGAACACGCCCGCCGAGAGCGCGTCCAAAATCCACAGCAGATGCCCTGGGGTGGGGAGACTCACATGGTCCAGCGCCATGGTCTCGAGCTCGTCCGACGCGTTCGCCCCGGCATCGCGGCTAAGGCCATCTTCCGCCACGCCATCCATAGCCGTACCGCCGCCGATGGCGCGCGCCAGGAGGGACGACCACCACTCGTCTGGCAGCTTGCGCCAGGTGCCGGTCACGAGCTCCGCGCCCGGATTGAGCTCCGCCGCAAGCCGCGCCACGGCCTCGACTGCGCCTACGGCCCCGGCCTTCGAGGCCACGATGGTCGCAGCGCTTCTCGCCTGATCGTCAAAGACCTCGGGGGCGTTCCTGCGCTGCGCCTCCCAGGCGCCGGCGTCCACGATGGTGACGGGTGCCAGAAGCTCGATGCGCTCCCAGGCGACCTGTGCGAGGTTCTCCATGACGCGGCTGAGACGTGCCACGCCCGTGGGCTCCACGATGAGATACTCGGGATCGAGCATGTTGGAGATCGTGAGGACCGACGTGGCGAAGTCCTGCTTGCCAGAGCAGCAGATGCAGTTCTCGACGGACTCCCACACCTTGAGGTCGGAGCCCGAGCGCAGGCGCCGGGCGTCGACGTCCGCCTCGCCGTACTCGTTCTCGTATATGACGGCATCCTGGCCCGTCCTGTGGATGAGCTCCTGGATGAACGTCGTCTTGCCCGCGCCCAGAAACCCCGAGACGACAAGAACCTTCATGCTGCCCCCTACCGGATCGCGTATCCACAGCCCCTTGCGACCCGCCGGCCCCGATTGGCCTCGCGCAACACATCGACATCCAGAGGAGCCGCCGTCCAGAGACGGCGGCCCCGAGCAGTCGTGCATGCGCCAGACGGGGTGCGGAGCCAAACGGCATGCACCACCAACCAGTGCGCGATGCTAGTCGATGGCAACGACCGGTTTGATGAGGTCGGCGGGCTTGTCCCTCATGAGGAACAGCGCCTCCTCGACATGATCCCACCCGTGGAAGAGATGCGTGACCTCGGGATGCAGGTCGAGCTTGCCAGCCGTGACCAGGCTGGAGAGCTTCTCCATGCGCAGACGCCCTCCCGGCATGAGGCCGCCGCGGATGTCCTTGTGGCCCATGCCGACGCCCCACTCGACACGCGGGATGTTGACGTAGTCACCCGAACCCAGGTAGTTGACGTTGCCGATCTTGCCGCCGGGCTTGAGGCACTTGACGGCGGGCTCGAAGGTCTCCACCCCGCCACCGGCCATGCAGACCCGGTCCACGCCCTTGCCACCGGTGAGCTCCATGACCTGCTCGTCGATGGGGCCGTCCTTGTAGGAGATGAAGTCCGTGGCACCGTAGCCCTTGGCCGCCTCGACGCAGACGGGACGGGTGCCGACGGCGATGATGCGCGAGGCGCCGCGCAGGGCCGCGCCGGCGACGCTCATGAGGCCCACGGGACCGATGCCCACGACGAGGACGGTGTCGCCGAACTGGACGTCAGCGAGCTCGACGGCATGGAATCCGGTGGGGACCATGTCGGACAGGATGCAGGCGTCGGCGGGATCCATGCCCTCGGGCATGTGCGCGAGGTTGCCGTCCGCGTCGTTGACATGGAAGAACTCGGAGAAGACGCCGTCCTTGAAGTTGGAGAACTTCCAGCCGGCCAACATTCCGCCGGAGTGCATGGAGTAGCCAGCCTGGGCCTCGAGGGAGTTCCAGTCGGGTGTGATGGCGGGGACGAGGACGCGGTCGCCGGGCTTGAAGTCCTTGACCTCGGAGCCGACCTCGACGACCTCGCCGGAGGCCTCGTGGCCGAGGATCATGTCGTGGCGATCACCGATTGCACCCTCCCACAGCGTGTGGACATCCGAGGTGCAGATGGCGACTGCGAGCGGCTTGACGATGGCATCGAGCGGACCACACTTGGGCACGTCCTTCTCGATCCAACCAGACTCGCCAATCTTGAGCATTGCATAACCCTTCATGGGACAACACCCTCTCTCTGCTGCTTGCCTGCCTTACCGTCCCTGCACGACCATCCCACCCTCGTCCAGAGGCGGGGATGGACAGGGAAAGTTTACCATCGGATACAGTTTCGAGACAGGGCGAGCTTGGCGGGGTGCTAGCGCCTGACGCGAACGCCGAGTCGACACCCGTCTCCCCGGCAAGGCCGGAGAGCGCCGCGACGGCGCTCCACGAGCTGTACGACGAATCCATGTCCGCGACACGGTGATTTCAATAGATATGCAAGCCCCGACCGGCCTACACGTTACATATATTGGGGGAGGCGATGTACGCGAAAGCACCTATGGTAGCGTTATGTGGGACAAGCGGTGCCGCCGGCATCAGCGTCGCAAGGTCGCGGCCAGCTTCTTGGCGGAAAGCACCAGAAGGAGCAGGGCGACGGCCGCGAGAACGATGGTGCCGCCTGGCTTGAGACCGAGGTAGTACGAGACCACCAGGCCCGAGACGGTGGTGAGGACCCCGATGGAGCACGCGATGATGCAGGTCTGGCGCCAGCTGCGCGCGAGCTGGAGGGCACAGGCCACCGGAACCACCATCATGGACGACACGATGAGCGAGCCCACGGTGCGCGACGCGACGGCAACCACCAGCGCCACGACCATGACAAAGACGAAGTTCGCGGCGCCCACCGGCACCCCGACCACACGTGCGTGCCTCTCGTCGAAGGACATGAGGAAGAGCTCGCGACGCAGGGTGACGCACAGGGCAACGGAGACCACGCTGACCACCACAATGGAGAGGACCTCGCCCTCCGTCACGGTGAGGATGCTACCGAACATGAAGCTGTTGAAGCTCGAGGCGTTGGGGACGAAGCCCGAGAGCACGCCCGCCAGACCGATGCCCGTCGCCATGACCACGGCGACGGCAAGCTCGGACTGATCCTTGAACTTGCGCCGTATGCCCTCGATGCAGAGGGCGCCGCCCACGCAGGCCACGATGGCACCCGCCACGGGACTCGCCCCTGCCACGAGGCCCCCGGCCACGCCGGCGAGCGAGGTATGCGAGAGCGCGTCCCCGATCATCGAGAGGCGCTTGAGGACGATGGTGACGCCCACCAGGGGGACAGCGATGCCCAAAAGGGATCCCACCAGCAGTCCCCTCTGCATGAACACGTACTCCAGCATCCGCCTACTCCCCCCTCTTGCGCGCGAGCCCGTCCACGACCTCGACCACGCTGCAGTCAAGCTCTGGGAGCGCATCAAGGTCGTGGGTGACGAGCAGGATGGCAAGGCCGTGCGAGACATGTGCCTCGGCGACGAGGCTATAGAACGCGGAGCGGCTCACGCTGTCCAGGCCCGTGGTGGGTTCGTCCAAGATGAGCAGCCGTGGGTCATTCACGAGTGCGCATGCCAGGCGAACGCGCTGCAGCTGACCACCCGAGAGCTCGCGGATGAGCCGCCTGCCGAAGTCTGCCATGCCCACGCGACCCAGCATCTCGATGCTGCGCCGCCTGCGCGTGCGCCGCGACGCCAAGCCCACACGAGGCGACCGGCACTGGCTGGCATCGACCAGCTCGAACACGCTGGCCGGGAAGCGGGAGACCGCCTCGGACGGGAGCTGTGGAACATAGCCGACCCTCTTCCAGTCCCGGAAATGTAGCGGGTCTCGGCCAAAGAGGCGCACCCCGCCACGGGAGGGCCGAAGCTCCCCCACGACGAGACGCGCGATCGTGGACTTACCGGCACCGTTATCGCCCACGAGGGCGCAGATCTCACCCGCGCCCACCGTAAGGTCCGCACCTCTCAGCACCTCTTCGCCTCGATAGGAGAAGTGGACGCCCTCGAGCGTGACGGGAGGGACGCGGGATGGGGACACGTCGGATGCGGACACGTCTGTGACAGACGTGCCGGACATGGGTGCGTGGGTTCCCTGAGAGGTGCCAACGGTCATTAGGAGAGTGCCTTCTTCAACGCATCGAGGTTGGAACGCATGACGGAGAGATAGTCCTCGCCTGCGGCAAGCTCCTCGTCGGAGAGCCCCTCGAGGGGGTTGAGCTCCTCGACGGACGCGCCGGAGGCGTCGGCGATGGCCTGGGCGACCTTAGGGCTCACCAGCTCCTCGCTGAAGATCGTCTTGACGTTGTTCGCCTGCACGAACTCGACGATCTTTGCCATCTGCTGGGCATCAGGCTCGCTGTCGGCCTCGATGCCCTCGATGGGCATCTGCGTGAGGCCATAGGCGTCGCAGAGGTAGCCAAAGGCCTCGTGCGAGACGACAATGGTCTTGTTGGGCAGGTCGGTAAGGCCGTTCGAGAACTCGGAGTCCAGGGTCTCGAGCTCCGCCGCCCACTTCTCGAAGTTGGCGTCGTAGGTCTCCTTGCCATCCGGGTCGGCCTTCACGAGGGCGTCACGGATGTTGCCAAGCTGGGTCTTGGCGTTGAGGGGGGCGAGCCACACGTGCGGGTCGGTGGCCGAGGCATCCTCGCCGTGGCCGTGATCGTGGTCATGGCCCTCGTGAGCGTGCTCCTCCGCCTCCTCGGCCTGGGCCTCCGCGGAAAGCTCCCGCAGCTTGACACCGTCACTGGCCTCGACGGTCACGAGCTTGTCGTTGGAGATGCCGTCGAGGACGTCGCTCACCCAATGCTCCATGCCTGCACCGCTGTAGACGAGCACGTCCGTCTCGGAGATCGCACGGATGTCGGACGTCGAGGGCTCCCAGTCATGGGGCTCGGTTCCCGCCGGCACGAGGCAGGTCACGTCCACGCGGTCCCCGCCCACCTTCTGGGCGAAGTCGTACATGGGATAGAAGCTTGCGGAGACCTTCAGCTTGGCGTCGCCGGAAGCATCTGACGAACCGCCCTTCATACCAGCGGCGGAACAGCCTGCCAGGATGGAGCCTGCGGCGAGAGCGGAAAGGCCCAGCATGCCGCGCCTGGTGCAGGAAAGGTTGATGTTGCCGAGAATGCTGGAGCGCATAGGTCCTCCTAAAGTGACGTGAATATGTCTGACGGGTCGTGATCGCCTGGTCGTCGGCCGGAGCAGGATGGCCTAGATGTCCAGACGTACCCCCAGCGCCACGGGCGAGAGCACCGCCAGCAAGGCACCCCGAACGGCAGCCGTACGCGTTGTGGCGGAGCGCACGGACATGGCGGCACGGCCTGCGGTAGAGCGAGACGCGGCGATACGGGCCGTTTCGGTGCAATCCGTTGCGACATGAAAGGGGGCCATCATCGGGCGACCCCCGTACGACATGCGGAGCAGCGGCCGTAGAGCACCGTACGCGCAAGGTCGACGTCGAAGTCGTGGTCGGAGCGCACGTGACGGGAGAACTCCTGAAAAGCGGCGCAATCGATGGATATGACACGCCCACAGTCCAGGCAGACGAGCCGACCGGCCTCCTCGTGGCCCGGCTCGACCAGGCGATAGCGCGACTCGCCCCCGTCCGGCATGGTCGCCTTGGAGACGAGGCCTTCGCCGACGAAGGCCTCGAGCGTGCGGTAGACCGTCGTGCGACCCACCTCGACGCCCTGCTCGCGCAACATGGCATAGATATCATCGACGCTGAGGTAGCGACTGGCATGATCCTGCAGGAAGGCCTGGACGGCCTTGCGCTGGCGCGTGTTGTAGCTCCCTCTTGCCACCACGTCGCTCCTTCCCATGCACATACCCGGCAGGACGGGACCGCCCGCCGAAACGAAATCGTCCCGAGATCACTCACCGCAACAAAAGCCACTCGCCAGGACGAGAATCTCCCATCAGAATGAAATTGAATTCAAATTTCGTTTTATCAGTATAGGGAGGGACCCACGGGTGTCAACCGACGGGCATCGGACGCCAGGCCCTCCACGGGCGGTCCATGGCGGGCACACGACGGCAAAGGCAGTACGCCTTTCTCGACCAGGCCTCCCACTGGTCGGTGGGCACCTACACCAACAAGGTCCAGATGGCGCTCAGGAGCGTCAGGATGGCGAGGCCACCTTGCATGAGGATGATACGGGGGTTGCTGGTCAGGCTTCCATAGAGCGCCACCAGGATGATGAAGCACATGAGCATGATGATGACGGGAAGGCTGGCAAACAGGTAGACGGACACCAGCACCATGACCGCCACAAGGCCATTGTAGATACCCTGGTTCTTGAAGAGCGTCCTGACGGAGTCACGGCCCAGCTCCTCGACGGGCATGCCAAAGACCTGCGCGGTCTTCTCGGATGTGGTTGCAAAGGCCTCAAGGTACATGATGTAGAGGAACTCCACGGCCACAAGCGTGGCCAGAACGATCGTCACAAGATCCATGCTGCTCTCCCCCTTCGGGAATCACGTGACGGATCCCCATCCAGATCGTCGATGACCCTCCCCTTGTACCCAGCGCGACCCCGTCGAAGCGCCACCTTGGCCCATGGCCTGAAATTTGTCGCAACCACCGATTGCCCATGGGAAATATGGGAACACTCCCCTCACAAGCGTGCGTATACGAAAAGGCGCCCTTCGCCCATCGGGGCGTAGGGCGTCGCGACGAGAAGGGATTGGTCCATGGACTTCAAGAAGGTAACCGTTGCGGGCGGTGGCGTGCTCGGCAGCCAGATCGCGTTCCAGAGCGCGTTTCGGGGCTTCGACGTCACCGTCTGGCTGAGAAGCGACGCTTCCATCGGACGAGCCAAGCCCAAGTTCGAGCGCTTGCGCACCATCTACCTGCAGACCCTTGAGGCCGCGAAGACCAACCCAGCGGCCTGGGCACGCGGCTTCGGGCCGGAGCGTCCCGACGACGCCGGCATCGACGCCCTCAAGGAGCAGGTCGAGCGCGTCTACGCCAGCCTCAAGCTCACCACCAGCTACGACGAGGCCGCAGACGCCGATTTGGTGATCGAGTCCATCGCCGAGGACCCGGCACAGAAGATCGCCTTCTACCAGGAGCTCGCCAAGCACCTCCCCGAGAGGACCGTCATCGCCACCAACTCCTCCACCATGCTTCCCAGCGCCTTCGCCGAGGCCACCGGCCGTCCCGAGAAGTACCTGGCCCTCCACTTCGCCAACGAGATCTGGCGCAACAACACCGGCGAGGTCATGGGCCATGCCGGCACCGGACAGGCGTACTACGACCAGGTCGTCGAGTTCGCCGAGGCCATCGGCATGGTGCCCCTGTGCCTGCACAAGGAGCAGCCGGGCTACATCCTCAACTCCATGCTCGTGCCCTTCCTGAACGCCGCCGAGGCACTCTGGGCAAACGGCGTCGCCGACCCCGAGACCATCGACAAGACCTGGCAGCTGGGCACGGGCGCACCTGCCGGTCCGTTCCGCATCCTCGACGTCGTCGGGCTGACCACCGCCTACAACATCGTAATCATGGACCCGCGCTCCAAGGACCCCGAGACCGTCCAGGGCAAGATCGCATCCAAGCTCAAGGCCAAGATCGACGCAGGCGAGACGGGCGTCAACGCCGGCAAGGGCTTCTTCGACTACCGCAAGTAGCGCATAGCGTCGCGCGTCGCACAGGGGCAACGGGTGCCATGAGCGTACCCATATGCCCCCGTGCAACGACGAGTGGCCATCCGGGCAGTCGCCCTACGGGATGGCCGCCTCTTTCTTCTCGCTTCTTTTGCCTTTTCTCGCTGTCGTAATGCCGCACGGCTCGAAAGGCATTCAGCGGGTATCAGGAACCTGTGCGATGGCTAGATTAGTGTGGCTCATAGCCTCGAGCGATTCTGAGGGGGTTGAGACGCCGGCCTCCAAGCATTCCCCCAGAGGCCGCCACGGCTTGGATACAAGGAGCGTTACATGGACGTCTCGGATTCCCTCTCGAACCTCTTCGTGGGTCTGGGCCTGCCGCTCTTTGGTACCACGGCAGGCGCGGCGATGGTCTTCCTCATGCGAGGCAATCTCAGCAGGACGGTCAGCCGCATCCTCACGGGCTTTGCCGCCGGCGTCATGGTCGCAGCATCCATCTGGTCGCTCATCATTCCTGCCATAGAGAGCAGCGGGGGCATGGGACGCATGGCCTGGGTCCCGGCGTTCGTGGGATTCTGGGTGGGGATCGCGTTCTTGCTGGTGCTCGACAGCGTCATCCCCCACCTGCACCTGGGCGCCTCCAAGGCGGAGGGGCCACGCAGCGGGCTTACCCGCAACTCCCTCATGGTACTGGCCGTCACGCTCCACAACATCCCTGAGGGGATGGCCGTGGGCGTGGCGTATGCGGGCCTCCTGGCGGGAAGCCGGGCTCTCACCGCAGCGGGTGCCTTCGCTCTCTCGCTGGGCATCGCAATCCAGAACTTCCCCGAGGGAGCCATTATCTCGATGCCGCTGCGCGCCGGGGGTGACAGCAAGTCGCGGGCGTTCCTAGGCGGCTTTGCGTCGGGCATCGTCGAGCCCATCGGGGCCGTCATCACCATCGCCGCTGCCAGCCAGGTGACGGCCGCCCTCCCCCACCTGCTGAGCTTCGCTGCCGGTGCCATGATGTACGTTGTCGTGGAGGAACTCATCCCCGAGATGAGCGAGGGGGAGCACTCCAACTGGGGCGTCATAGCCTTTGCGCTCGGCTTCACCGTGATGATGGCCCTTGACGTGGGTCTGGGCTAGGCGGGTCGTGATTCTGGGCCCGAGCGGACCCAGAATCACTGCATGTAACAAAATCGGCGGTTATGTGTGGTTTTCTCTCTACTTTTTGTCGCCACACACTCGAGACGGACCACCAGAGCATGCTACTCATCCGAATCAAAACATATATGCAGTTATATCTATATATCATTTTATGAAGAATCTGCCCATAGGGAAAGGCGTCCGGTTCAAGGCCTTGGAAACCACACATAACCGCCGATTTTGTTACACACGGGGTCCGTGATTACACCGGGAAAGACCCATGCTCACGCCGAACAGGACTGGCGGCCACATCGAATGGGGCACATGATTGCGCAAGGACTGGACATATGGCAGAAGTGAGTGACGCGTGGCGTTCACCGTTGACGACCGTGCTTAGTGTATATATACTGTATCTATCATATATATACAATTATACAGGAAAGGTACGGCTGCCAAGCTGCACCATGGTAATGGCTGGGATGCCAGTCACAGGTCGCGGGAGAGGGGCGACGGGTGGACATCGTCATATCGAACACAAGCGAACGACCCATCTACGAGCAAATATCTTCCCAGGTGAAGGAAGCCATCCTCTCGGGCGACCTTGCCGCGGGCCAGCAGTTGCCTTCGATCAGGGCGCTTGCGGGAGACCTCCACGTGAGCGTCATCACCACCAAACGCGCCTACTCTGACCTCGAGTCCCTCGGCTTCATCGAGACGGTCCAGGGTCGGGGCAGCTTCGTCGCGCGCGGCAACCTCGAGCTGCTGCGCGAGGAGAGGCTTCGTGAGGTGGAGGGCCTGCTCGAACAGGCCTTGGCAGATGCGAGTGCGGCAGGGATCACCGTAACCGATCTGCACGAGATGCTCGACACGCTTGCCGAAGCCGATATGTAGCGACGCCTGCCCGTAAATCCGTCCACGGAGCGTAAGGAGCGACTCATGCCAGATCTGCTCAAGATACAGGGACTCACGAAGTCCTATGGGGACTTCTCCCTTCAAAAGATGGAGCTCAGCGTACCAGACGGTCACGTGGTCGGCCTTATCGGCAAAAACGGCGCGGGCAAGAGCACCACGATGAAGGCCGTTCTCGGCCTGATCTTCCCTGATGCCGGACACATCGAGCTGTTTGGGAGGGCCGACGACGACGGACCCTGCGTGGAAGTCAAGCGACGCATCGGGGTCGTCCTGGACAGCTGTCCGTTTCCTGCGGAGATGACGGCTGCAGACGTCGGCAGGCTGGGGCGTCGCGCGTTTGGCAGCTGGCGACAGGGTCTCTTCGACACGTTGCTGAGAGACGCTGGCATCTCGACGACGAAGAAGGTCAGGAGGCTCTCCCGCGGCATGGGGATGAGGCTGCAACTGGCATTCGCCCTTGCCCACGAACCTGACCTGCTGCTACTTGACGAAGCCACGTCCGGTCTGGACCCCCTGGCCCGCGACGAAGTGCTTGACCTCTTGCGCGACCACATGTCCCACGAGGGACGGGGCATCCTCATGTCCAGCCACATCACGACCGACCTGGAGAAGCTGGCCGACATTGTGGTATGCATCGACGGCGGGTGCAAGGTGTTCGAGAAGACCCTGGAAGACATCTGCGACACGTCTGGCATCGCCCGCTGCAAGTCGGGAGACGTCGAGAGGATCATGCGGGCCGGCCTGTTCGGGCAGGGAGTCTTGCGAATCCTCAGAAACGGATACAGCTCTGACGTGCTGGTGCCCGACCGCAAGCTATTGCACGACGCCCTTCCCACCGTCACTTGCGAACGCGCATCTCTCGACGAGTACATGTTACTCACCCTGAAGGGAGAGGCCCTATGAGGACCATGATCCAAGCGGAGCTGACGGCAACGGGACGCCTTCTCGCCCAGCTCTTGGCAGTCTCGACCCTGGTGAGCGTCTTTGTCTCCGTTGCGACCCAATCCGTCGCCACAGGAGGGGTGGTCCCGGCAATGACCCTCATGTCCTACGTCTTCTCGACGCTTGCCTACGATGAGGCGAACGGATGGCAGGGCTTTCGCCTCACCTTACCCATAAGCCGCCAGAACGTGGTGGTGGGACGCTACCTGGCATCGCTCGCCGTCGCCATCCTGTCAGCCCTACTCGGTGCCGCCGTCGCATGCGCTCTCTCTGCCGTCGCCTCCACGCTGGGAGCAGACTCGTACCTTGCCCCGCTCGTCCTCATGGAGGAGACCCGCAAGACCATATGGGCCGTGCCGGCACTCAGTGTCGCGGCGGTCCTTGTCGTGGTGGACGTGATGTTTCCTCTGAGCATGAGGTCCGGACTCACCCGCTCGGTGCGCCTGGTCCCCGTGGTGCTATGCCTCTTGTTTGTGGGCGGTAGCACGCTCGTCGGCAACGACGGTCCACTGTTTGCCGCCATGGCCGATATCGTCACGATGATCGAAGGTGGCGGATCCGTCCTTCCACTCGTTGTGGGAGTGGTCGTGATTGCGCTCGCGCTGCACCTCGTCAGCATGCTGATTACGGTGCAGCTGTATGCTCGTCGAGAGTTGTAGACAAGCCGTCAGCAACAGGGCCGAACCCGCCAGGAGCGACGGGTCCGACGCTCACCGCGTCACCCTACAGCAGGCAGGGAAGCCAACGACTCCCCGCAGAAAGCTGCTAGACCTGCAACACGCCTACCTGGAACTTCTCGGAAACCGACAGCTTTCCGCGGGAAGTTGTCGGATGTGGCAACCGCCACAAGGCCTACCCCAATGATCGCACCGCCGACAACGGCAAACGACTTCCACCCCCTTGTCCATATCCCAAGGGGTGACCGCAACCCCCAGACGTTGCTCCGTCTGCGGGAGCCTTCGAGAAGAAGTGCCTAACCCATCGGAGAGACATCTGCCAGCCAGAGGCTCGCGACGAGCGCCCATATGGTGAGGCACGCCACCACGACCAAGGCCCCAAGCCCAAGCACGATTGGTATCCAGGCAATGGCACCCAGGATCAGCAGCACGACGTTGACGGCAATGGTGGACTTGTTGACGCACATGCGGGAGATCGCCCTCCTCACCACGAGACGACCCGCACACACCGCAGCGACCGCATCGATGTTCCCCACAAAGCGCCCGAGCTCCTTCTCTCACCTACCTCTTGAGCAAGTAAAACGGTGCGCAACCTGAGAACGCTGGCTATTTTTTCAAAAAGGTCCTTGACGACTATTACGGATGTCGTTATATTACGTACAACGATATATTACGTTTAACGATATATCGGAGAAAGTAGTAGTGACGGCACGTACGGAGTAGGGAGAAACGCACGCTCGGAAAGGAGGTCGGCATGGGAGGTTCGGCAAACCAGGGAGCGCTAACGGAGACGGTCTTCTACATCCTGCTGAGGCTTCACCATCCAGCCCACGGATACGCCCTGATGAAGGACATAGGCGAGATGACCGACCATCGTGTGAGCCCTGGGGCCGGAACGCTGTACGGAGCGCTGGAGACCCTGCAGAAGAAGGGCTGGGTCACGCCGCTCGAAGGGCGGATGGACGGCAGGAAGAAGGAGTACGTCATCACCGACGAGGGACGGCGGGTCTTCGAGCGCGACGTCAAGAGACTGGAAGAGCTGCTGGAAAACGCACGCAAGCTGAAGGGGGAGTTGTCATGAAGACTAGGGTCAAGAAGGCCTTCCTCGACATCAACGAAGAGGAGAAGTGGCTGAACGAGCAGGGCGCACAGGGCATGATGCTACTCTCCTACAGCAACGGGACCTACGAGTTCGAGGACGTGTCCCCCGCGGCGTTCCAATACAAGGTCGACATCCCGCAATACTCCGAGAAGGAGAGGAGGCGCGATTACCTCGACTTCCTCGAGCAGACCGGCGCCTCCGTAGTCGCCGAGTACGCCGACAGGGTGTACCTGCGAAAGAAGGCGTCGGGCGAGCCCTTCGCGCTCTACACCGACCGACAGGACGTCGAGCGGCAGGCCAAGAAGAGGAGCTCCCACCTCTATGCGATCGGTTTCTCGCAGATCATGCTCGGCATCATGTTCCTGATGCAGGCGTTCCTCAGGCATGAGGGCCCCGTCTCGTTCTGGATCCCAGCCGTGTTTGGCTTCCTCTTCGTGGTGTCCGGGATCGTCTTCCTGGCCCTTGGGTTCAGGGCAGAGAGGGAGGCCACCAAGGGACAGGTTCCCAGCCGAGAGGAGCGGGACATCTGGGAGGCGTGAGAGACCTCTGGCAGGCAGGCCCCTCGGCCAAGCAGCACGTCAGCCCCATCCCAAGACGCCTTCGGGGTGGAGATCAGAAAACCTAAGGCTGTCAGTAGAGGTCGCATGGTCACGCCTATACCACTCGCCCATAACAACGTCCAGACGTCCCCTTGGCCTTCTCGTCGCGTAAAGCCTCGTTGACCTTCTCGTTACGCAAAGCCCCATGATGTCCTTGGGGGTGTGACATGGACGAGTCGAGGCCAGCGGGAAGGCACTACAGCGTGGGGCAGTTGGCCCGGATGGCGGGCGTGAGTGCACGCACGCTCCGCCATTACGAGGACATGGGGCTCCTTGAGCCCACTCGAGCGGAGAACGGGTACCGCACCTATGGCCCCCGCGACGTCAGGCGCCTGTCGCAGATACTCGCGATGCGCGCCTGCAGCCTTCCCCTCACGACCATCCGTCGCCTGCTCAAGGACTCGCAGGCAAACCTGCGGGATACCCTCGAGTCGCACCTCAAGACCCTGCGCGCGCAGGAGAAGTCGCTGACGGACGCGATAGCCCGCACGGAAACAGCCATCGCGGCAATCGAAGGGATCGAGAACATGGACGACGAGAAGAGATTCGAGGCCATCAAGGCCCAAAGCCTAAAGGAGTTCGAGGGCACGTACGGAATCGAAGCGCGCGAACGCTACGGTAACGCGGCCATCGATGCAACCAACGAGCGCATCATGTCGCTCACGCGCGACGAATGGGACGCGAAGGACCTGCTCGAGGAGGCCATCAAGGTGCAGCTGCGCCTTGCCATGGCGTCGGGCGACCCCAAGGGGGATGAGGCCGCGGAGCTCGCTCGCATGCACGAGCGCTGGATACGCATCCACTGGGGCGACGCCTACGACCGCGAGACGCACCTGGCGCTGGTGCGTGGATACCTGGATGACCCACGCTTCAGAGACTACTACGACGCCGCAGCCGGGGATGGCGGGACGGAGTTCCTCGTGAGGGCGTTGGAGGCCAACCTGTAGCGCAAGGCACGCGTAACCGGGGCGGGGCGATGGCCCATCACCCCGCCCCGACGGAATCGCCTGCGAGAAGAGGGGCGGTGGAGGCGGGAGGCACAGCATAGGCCAAGCGACCGAGCTGACGGAGCCTCACGCGCACCTTTGGCAGACAGGCCTAGCGCCAGCATGGTGGCCAGGGGATGCAGCGGTTGACGCACTTGCAGTACGCACGATACTCGCTGCCATGGAGGTCCAGGAGCCAACGTTCCTCGGTATGCCGCATGAGCGCCGTGAGGAGCGCCCAGAACAGGAGGGGCAGGACGAGCAGCCAGACGTTGCCCGCCATCACGGTCGCCCCCGTACACGCCATGCCAAAGGCCACGTAGATCGGGTTTCGCACCCACGCGTAGATGCCCGTGGTCACCAGGCGGTTCTCGCGGATCCCTTCGTCTATGCCCACACCGAGGACCGCCGCGAGCCATACCACGATTCCAAGCGCAATCAGCACGATGCCCAGAGCGACACGCAAAACGGCCGGGACCGGCCAGCCCGTATGGGGGATGAGGCCAAGCTGGCTCAGTGCCACGCCCATTGCCGTCAACACAATGATGGCGGCAACGTAGAGGGGTCCGACGCCCGCATAGGGAAGGTGACTGGACTCGCCACTCGCCATGACCTTCCCCCTTCAATCCCATCAGTGTTAACCTTATGTTACTGCATTAAGCATACGCCTCGCTGGGGAGAGCGTGCCCATGGACGTCCTCGTTGTCGGCATCGGTGTCATAGGGAGTTACCTGGCGCACGCGGCCTGCGATGCGGGAAACGCCGTCACCGTGGTCGCACGGGGGCGGTGGGGCGACACCATCCGCGACAGGGGACTCGTAATCCACCACCATGTGCAGCACAAAACCACCATCGACCACCCATATGTGATCGATGGCATCCCCCAGGGCGAGCGCTTCGATGTGGCCTTCTCCGTCATGCGGCAGGACCAGCAGATAGCCGCCCTCGACCAGCTCGAGGGCATCGATGCGGACCTGCTCGTGCTTGTCGGCAACAACCTGCGCGCCCAGGAGCTTGCCGACCGGCTCAGGTCGCACGGACATGCCAGGCGCGTGCTCTTTGGCTTCCAAAGCACCGCCGGCATCCGCAAGGCGGACCATGTCGAATGCGTACGATGGGGTGCCACGGGGCTCGACGTTGCACCGCTCCATGGCGAGCCCACGGCTTCCGACAAGAACCTTCTTGCCCGTGTGTTCACGGGCAAGTATCGACCCAACTGGACCCATGATTTCGAGGATTGGCTCCTCTATCACGCCGCTGCAGTGCTGCCAATGTGCTTTGTCTCCTACCTCTGCGGTTGCGACCTACGCGCGGCATCGCACGAGCTGCTCCGCCAAATGGTAGCCGCCCAGGGTGAGGGCTATGCGCTCCTCGCACGGCTCGGCCACCCCGTCGCACCCGAAGGCAACGAGGGGCTCCTCGACGGAGGACTCAAGACCCGCATGTGGCTTGCCGTCGTATGGATCGTGGCTCGCACAAAGATAGGGACGCTCTGCGTGGACGACCACTGCAGGCATGCCCCGGACGAGATGCGTGACCTCGAGGCGGGATTCGAGCGGATACGAGGGCTCGCCCCAGACTTCCCCATGCCCGCTTGGGACGCCCTCCTCGCTCGGATGGGCAACTGGAATGAGGTCTGCGGGCGGTGGGGGACATGACGGCAAGCCAAACAGAAACCCCTACGGAAACGAGGTCGGAGACGCCATGAAGATGCACGAATACGCGCCTTCTAGCAGCAGCGAGGCTCCCACGGCGCTGCTCATCCATCCCATGCTCTCCTCGGCGGAGGGCATGCGACTCATCGTAGCCGATAGGATGGGCAACAACCTCCACTATCTGATTCCCGACCTCTCCTCCCATGGAGAGGCAACCTCCACGGAATATCGTTCGGCCGCCATGGAGGCCAACCAGATCCGCGATTGGCTCATTGGGCACGGGCAGACGCACCTCTCCCTCGGCTTTGGCGCCTCACTTGGCGGCATCGTCCTCCTCGAGCTCCTCAAGTACCCGGACCTCACATTCGACCGCCTCTTCTTTGAGGGCACGAGCATGTTCGTCGGGGCACGCGCGAAGGAAGCCGTGGTGAGACGAATGTTCCTGAGCAAGCACAGAAGGGCAGCCGCCAACCCCCAGCTCGCCATCCGCAAGATGGGCGAGCTCTATGGCCCCCAGGCGGCACGACCCATGGCCGAGAGCCTCATCGCCATGAGCGAGCTGAGCATTCGCAACATCGTGCATGACTGTGGCAACGTGGAACCACCCGCCCTCTCGCCTGACGTCCAACGCCGGTGCACCTTCGCATATGGCGAGAGGGACTTCGACCTCAGCCGTGCTCGGAAGGTGATCCCCCGGCTATACCCCAACGCGACCCTCAGGGTATGGACCGGCTTCGGACACTGCGAGCGGATAATGGGCGATCCGGATGCCTACGCCGCCATGCTCCGCAAGGGCCTCCCAGCCCAACAGACGACCCAGGATCAGGCAGGTTAGCTGTTCTCGACCACAAGACCAAACGTCTGCCAGTCCATCCAGATCCTGACAGTCCTGAGCCTCGAAGTATTTTGGGATACCATTACCTCACATCCGCCGTCCCAAGACCGAATGGCGCTCATTGAGAAGCGTCGGCGAAGGGAGCTGCCGTGAGACTGTTAGCCGACGAGAGCATTGCGGGGCTCGGAATCAAAAGCATTGTGGTCGGGACGGCAAGAAACGTGGACCCGAAGGCCCCCCTGCCCGATGCGTTCCTGAAGAAGCAGAGGGAGATGGAGGACTGGGCGCTGGGCTGCGACATGAGCGAGGTCCTCGACCACCCGGTAGTCCAGGGCTACAGGGATCTGCTGCAGAGCGTGGGGCGCAGCGCCAAGAGAAACCCGCCCACCGTCCCCGCGCTCATACGCAACATCCAGCATCGCGGTTCCATCCCGCACATCAACAGCATCATCGACATCTACAACGTGGAGTCGCTGCGCTCTCTGCTGGCGATAGGCGGGCACGACCTCGACAAGGTTCACGAGCGGATAGAGTTCACCGTCAGCAAGGAGGAGGGCGTCTTCCTCCCGATCCTCTCCACGGAGAAGCACGTGGCCAAGACGGACTACGTCTACCGTGACGCAGAGGGGATCATGGCCTGGCTCGACGTCCGCGACGGCGAGCGCTACAAGTTCGACGACGAGACGGGGAACGCGGTCTTCATCATCCAAGGCAACACCAACACGTCCGTCGGGTATCGCCTGGAGGCGCTCGGACGGATCCGAGACGACCTGGTGACATGCATGCCGGACGTGGAGTTCGAGACATACGTCGTTCACGCCGGAGAAGGGCTGGAACTGCGAGAATGAGCCTGGCAGGCTGCGCCAGATCGTCGTGGTGCCCGATCCTGGGCTTGGGGCCTCGGCCCCCAGGCGTCCGCAGGACGCCTGGGGGCCGCATGCTGGCTGCCCCTCGGTTTGCCGCCTACTTCTCGAACGGGAAGCGATACGGAAGTCCCAGCTCGTCTCGCACCTGGACGAACTCCCTCTGCACCGCCTCGCCGACGGGCACGCCCCTGTCCTTGCGGTCCAGCCACGCAAGGTATTCTTTCTCGCCCGCCGTAAAGATACGCTCGTAACCGGGAGCCCTGTTCGAGGCACGCAGCTCACGGCAGATGTCGCCCGCGATCTTGCGGAAGGTCTCCCGCCCGCAGAACGAGTCCGGGTCCACCACGAAGAAGAAGTGCCCGAGGTGGTACATCTGCGACGAGCCGTCGGGCGCCACGCCCGTGAGCGCCTTCATGAACTGGCCGCCCGCAAGCGCGGCCGAGAGGATCTCGACCGTCGCGGCGTAGCCATAGCCCTTGTAGCCGCACATCTCGTCACCGGGACCGCCGCCCAGAGGCGCGAGCGCCGCCGTGCCATCCACCAGCATTCCCAAGATCTGCTGGGAGTCCGTGACGGTGGAGCCGTCCTCGGCCACGACCATGCCTGCCGGTGTGGGCCTTCCCTCTCGTGCGTAGTACTCGATCTTGCCACGCTGCACGATGGATGTGGCACAGTCGATGCAGAACGGGAACTCCTCGTCGGTGGGGAGCGCGAACGTGAGCGGGTTGGTGCCCATCATGTTCTCCACGCCGAAGGTCGGGGCTATCGAGGGACGTGCGTTGGTGCCCGTGAGCCCGATCATTCCCTCCTTGCTCGCCATCGTCGCCCAGTAGCCCGCGATGCCATAGTGCGTGGAGTTGCGGATGGCACCACCCGCCATGCCGCTGTCCTTGGCCTTCCCGATGAGCATCTCCATCACGCGGTGCGAGGCGACCATGCCCATGCCGTCGTGTGCATCCGCCACCACGGTGGTGGGGGTCTCCCTCACGACCTCGAGGTCGGTCCTAGGCAGGAGCGTGCCGCGCTTGATGCGGTCGATGTAGATGGGCTTGAAGCGGTTGCAGCCATGGCTCTCGATGCCGCGACGGTCGCTCTCGAGCAACACGTCCGCACAGATGGCAGCATCCCTTTCGGGCACGCCATACCCCTTGAACGCATCGGTGAGGAACGAGTTCATGAGCTCCCACGAAACGTACGGCCTCGTCTCCATCGGACACCCCCCTTGGAACCGGCCCTTCTCCCCCGTCCTGACCTTACTCCCCCGATTATCGCCGCACGGATGATGGGACGGCTAGCCCCCATGCGGGAGCGGAGGGTAACCGTAGGCGAGCGACCCCGCGGGTGCGCAACTGGGCATCGACGCTAGGCGACGCGCCTTCTGGTCTCGATGACACCATAGAGGTACAGCGCCGGCAGGATGATGCCTGCCACGGCGTTTGCGATGGAGCCCGCGTCACCGGTGCCGATGGCGGTGGTGATGCCGTAGATGCCAAAGACCACGCTGATGACGCCCAGCACAAGGGCCAGTGTGTTCTTGTCGTTGCGCTTGGAGGCCCTGAAGCCCACCACGCCCACGAAGAGGTTGAGGAGACCGCCAAGGAAGGCCACGATGCCCACGATGGCCGCAATGCCGGTTGCAATGTTGACGTCTGCGTCAGCGGCAACCATGTAGACGCCCATCATCATGAACAGGCCCGAGACGAGGGTGATGACGGCGTAGACGATCAAGATGATCGATGCCACGCGAAGGATGCTGCTGCCAGCGGGTTTGTTGGTGCTGTTCCGATCCATTGAAGCTCCCTTGGTCTGTGTCCCCGGGCTCAAGGCGTCGAGCCCCCATCTGGCATGACATGCTAAGGGGCGGCACCGCTCGCTGCGTCATGCCGAAGTATGAGTCGCTGCAAACGCGAGGCTCCGCAAACGGATGCGGCCCCAGCGAAAGCCAGGGGCCGCATGAGTGGCGGAGAAGGCCGTCACCCGCTTCGGCGCCTTGTGAGGAGCAGAGCGCACAAAAGGGACGTCACACCGGCTGCGCCAAGGAGGGCGAGGGAGGTTGGGCTCGGCATAGCGTCGCCCGTGTTGGGCGTGCCAGACGCCCCAGCAGAAGGCTGCCTCGAAGCGGATTCGCTGCCACCTCCCGTTCCATCCCTCTCTTGCTTTGCGTCGTCCTGCGAGGCGTCCTGCCCCTCGCCTCCTGCGTCATCGGGATCCGGCTTGGCATCAGGTATGGTGACGATCTCCGAGTGGTTGGCTCTCCTGAAGATGGAGAGCAGTCCCGGGAGGATTCTCGCGGAGCCCTTTTCCTCGAAGCTGCTGCTCGTGGAGTTCACGATCGTGTGCGTGACGTCCAAGGTGACCACCTGCGAGTAGACCACCACGTCGGACACGTAGACGTCGCAGCGCCACATCGAGCCATCATCCTCTGCGGAGACGGAGGGGATGGTGAGCGTGGAGGTGTAGGACGTGCCTGCCGGCGCGAGCGTCGGGCCTTCCTCGAAGCTGTCTTCGGACAAGGCAGTCTCCCTATCCCTCCTGTAGGTGACGTCTAGCCCCTTGCCCACGAAGGTCCATTCCTGACCGTCCTTGCCGGTGTTGTTGTAGGGGCTCAGGCGATACCAATGGAAGGTGGGCTCAACCGATTCATATCCGTCCGTGTTGTTGGGGTCGGTACTGGGCTGCTGGTAGAGGGCCGTTTCCTGAAGCTTGAGCTCCCCGCCTACGGCAACGGTGGCCTTGCGCGAGGATGCGTCCGCCGCGCCAACGACGTTCGCGCCGTCAAGCTCGAAGGTATGCCCGGACGGAAGCACCTTGGCGCTTACGGTGGGCGACTTCACGCCCTCCTCCGTCGCGCTGTGCTCATCGGTGCCCGAGGCGGGCACGACGTAGAACTGGTACGTCGTGTTGGCGACAAGGCCTTCCCACGTATAGCTTGTGGCTCCCTGGTCCACGAGGTGCATGGTGCCGCCCGTGCCGTCCTGGGCGACCATGACGACTCCATACTGGTATGGGCTGTCATCCTTGAGCGTGGGGTTCCAGGAGAGCGTCACGGAGTGGTCGGTGGTGCCCGTCACGGCAAGCCCGCTTACGGCACCCACCCCGTCCGTGGTCACGTTGCTCACCGCATAGCCCACGATCCAGTACTGGTTGTCCGAGGGCTTCGTCCCGTCATCCGGCATCTTCTCGTCGCTCTTGCATACCCGGAGCTGCCAATCGAAGGAACGCCCCTCCGCCTTTTCGGGAACGTTGTCCACGAGGCCCTCGAAATCGAAGCCCGTGGCATTGGACGTTATGTGCGACCCTCCCGCCGAGGCGTCGAAGCACACGCCCGCAAGGCCCTCGTTACCCAGGAAGCCCACGCCCCAGCCGCTCTCGTACGCCAGAGCAACGCCACCACCGATCGACGAGCTTTTCTCCTCCTCGACCGAGATCTTCTGCGAGACGGTGCTGCCCGAGCTGTTCGTGACGGTTGTCGTCGTGTTGCTGCTAAACGCTGTCGTGCTGCCAGGCAGCACCGTGAGCGCGTCGAGGGTATAGCTTGAGGGGTCTCCCGTGACGTTGCCCAGGATTCCCTTCTCGGTCTGCGTTCTTGTCAGTCTCGGCATGCCGAGCTTCTTGCAGGATGCATCCCAGATCTCCTCGCCCACCATGGCGATCGTGGGCTTCAGGTACACGGACGACACCGTGTCGTGCCAGTCGTCGTCCACCGACGGGTCTCTGTACTCGTAGTGGTAGTAGATCAAGGGGACGGTGTAGACCACTGCCTTGTTGCCCTCGCCGGCGTGCGCCTCGAAGGTGGCGCCGTATGAGAGCGTGCTCGCGCTCTCGTGGTCGTAGCTGACCGTGGCCTGCAGCTCGCCGCGCATCTTCGCTGCGAAGAGGAAGTTGGCCGTGCCCTCCATGAAGCCGCCCGCGGCAGCCTCCACCGATACGCCCGTGCCAGTGGTGCTGCTGCTGTCCTGGCCAAAGTTGGTTCCCCCGTAGTTGAGGTAGCCGTAGGCGTCCTGGAGGTCCTGGAAGTAGGGGGAGTCCTCGATTACGGCAAGGAGCTGCGGAGCCGTATAGAACTTGTCCATGGCCTTGAAGCGCACCTGTACGCCCTTGTGGTCAACGTTGGGAAGGCACAGGCTCACCCAGGTGCCGTAGGTGTCGTTCACGCGGACGCCCTCGCAGATGACGCCCTCCTCGCCGGTCTGGTATCCCGTGAACTTGCTCTTGGAGAACTGCGCCGTGAAGTGCGAGATGTCCATCCAGTAGTAGTCGTCGTCGTCACCTGGGTCGTCGTCCCTGCGCACACCGGTGACCGCAAGGAAGCTCTCCTTGTAGTTGCTGTCGCCCGTGACGGCACCCACGCGCACGTCTCCGATCCAGACCTGGTCCTTGCCCTTTTTGTGTCCCCTCTGGTTTGCTTGGGCGGACGTGAGGCTCATGCTGCCAATGGGCTCGGTGGAGGCGGCAGAGGGAGAGAAGAGCATGAAGTCGTACACGTCCCCGCCCAGAAGCACGGCGTCGTTCTCGATGCCCCCGCTGGAGATCTGGTCAAGGCCCTGCAGGCGGGCGCAGGCAACGGCAAAGGGAGCCAGCGTGGGGAAGTAGCGCTCATCATCGCCAAGATGCTCCATGGCGGAGTCCATGATGCGCTTTGCGTCCCGGCCAAGGGCGCGACGCCTGCTGTCCGCATCGTAGCCCCTGACCACGTACCTGCCGGAAGGCTGGTCGAAGTACACGAACGCATAGCTGAAGTTGTGGTAGCTTCCCGTCGAGGCGCCGTCGCAGTCCCAGCCCGCAATCACGAAGGCGTCGGCGGTCGTGCCATTGCCCGTCGCAAAGGTCCCAAAGGCACAGCCCGCAGAGACCATGGCGGCGCTGCCATCTGGCGTGGAGAGGGGGATGTAGGGGACACCCACCTCCTCGTCCAGGGCGGGTACTCCTGTGAGCGTGCCGTTCTCGGAATCCCAGGTGTAGATGTGGCAGCGCGCCACGTCGCTCGGCTTCTGGTGGTTCGACGGCGCGGAGGTGGTGACGGCAAGCTCGTCTCCGCCCGCACGGTCCAAGTTGCCTGTGACCATCGTCACCACAGGAGTCTGCCAGCTGCTGTCTCCATGGCCGGCACCTGACGGGGTGACGTAGTGGGACGCCTGGCCGCAGTCCACCCACACCTCGCTATGGACCCACTCGCTGCCCTGAAGGTCCCACATGTCTATGCAGGCCTGCCGCACGCCGTCGACATCGTGATGAATGCCAACATAGGCGAAGATCTCGTCCACCCCATCGTTGTCGACATCTCCCGCCTGGACCTCGAACATCGCATCGTTCTCCTGCAGATAGCCGTTGTCGAGGTAGGTGAACGAGCGATAGGCGTCCTTGAGGCGGGGGAACTTGGCGACGACCTCGTCTATGGCCGCCGAGTCGATGGAGGGGGAGAGGCTTGCCACCTCACTGCGCCTGCCCGAGGCGTCGAGCTCGTAGAGCTTGACGGCAAAGCCGCCCGCTATCTTGACACCCCCTTCCGTCGTCATCGAAGCATTGTCCCCATAGACGCGCAGCTCAGCGATGTGGTCCTTGTAACCGCTTCCCTGGTCGTATGCGACGCTGGTGGCATAGATGCCGTCAAAGCCATTGTTGGTGGCATCCTTGAGGACGTCGTTCGTGTTGTCGCTCAGCGGGGACGTCTTAATGCCGCCGTAGTAGGTGTCCGGCTTCTTGTTGGAGAGCTTATAGAAGGGGTATGCACCGTGCATGCCTCCGTATTTGTCGTACACGTTCGTAAAGGTCTTGGGATCTGCCGGCACGACCTTGGGCGAGAAGGGCGATACGGGCTTCACTTCCTTGGTGTAGAACTGTCTCATGGTGTTGAGCTTGCTGCGCAGCGTGTAGTTGTTGGCGTTTGCCCCGTTGGCCGCCACGTAGACGCCGCTATGGGAGAAGAGCGTGGTGGTTGCGCCCTCAGACGACGCATCGTAGGGAGCCATGCCAACCGCGTTGTCGGGCACCGAGTCGTCTATCGCGAGGCCCAGGGCCGCGTAGTCCTCCTTCGTGAGCTGGTTGTCCGGAGAGTACGTGGTGACTGCCCAGGCGGTGCCGGGGATAGCCGCCAGCGCAAGTGCGAGTGCCGCACCAACGAGGGTCGCTCGCCAGCGCGGCCCAGGCGTATGACCTTTCATGACCGCTCCAATCCAAGGGGTTCCGACGAAAGAGTTCCTCTCCTTGGCGATTCTCTCCCGGCCCACCCCCACTGGCGTCATCCCGAAGTATGAGCGGTATCCTGCCGTGACAAGACGCACGCCAGGCAAGGGCGCCCCCCACGACCCGCATGGGCCGAGAAGAACCCGGGCACTACCGCTCGACGTCGCCCTCGTCAAAGCGGTCGCCGCACTCGGGGCAGAACTTGGGTGGACGCGTCTGGTCCTCGGGCACCCAGCCGCACTTGTCGCAGCGATAGCGGGGCTTGGGCTTGGGCGTGCCGCACTCGGGGCAGAACTTGCCCCGGTTGGCTGTCCCGCAGGTAGGGCAGGCCCAGGTGCCGCCGGCAGCTGCCTCTGGAGGCTCTGGCGCAGGCTCGGTCGGCGGGACGGAGGCATCGGCCGTTGGGACAGCGGCCGCGTGCGCCATGGCGGAGTCCGCCTCAAGCGCTGCGGCACCAGCCGGCTCCGCGCCGGGCTGCGATGCGCCGGGATAGCCGTCGGGGGCTCCAGGGCAGCCTCCACCCAGCGTGCCCCAACCGCCCTGCGGGTGGCCGCCCGGACGCCCATCGGGGTATCCGCCCTGTCCGCCCATCTGGAAGAGGTCCTGGGCGTTCACGCCGCCTGCCATCTGGGCCATGTTCATGCCGGCAAGGCCCACGAAGGCACCGGCAGCGTTTCCGGCGGCAGCGCGCATGGCGTCGCCCTGCGCAGAGGCGAGGTTCGCCGCCGCCATGCGGGGGTCTCGCATGACCGCCGTGCGCTGGAGCTCCTTGATGGCCTTCTCGTCTTCCGGGTCTGCTGCCATGGCGTTCACGCCAAAGGCCACGATCTGGATGCCGCGGACCTCGCGCCACTTCTTGGAGAGGATGTCCGAGAGCGCGGCCGAGACCTCCTCGGTGTGCGCCGGGATGGCAGAATAGCGCACGCCCATCGCGGAGATGCGCGCGAAGGCTGGCTGTAGGGCCGTGAGAAGCTCGCTTCGGAGCTGGGGGGCAATCATGTTGCGCGTGAAGGGCTCCTCCACGTTGCCGCAGACGTTCTTGTAGAAGAGCAGGGGATCTGCGACCTTGAAGGAGAACTCGCCGTTGCAGCGCACGGAGACGTCCATGTCGAGGCCTATGTTGTTGTCGACCACGCGGAAGGGCACGGGCGTGGGGGTGCCATAGCGATTGCCCATGACCTCTTTGGTGTTGAAGTAATAGACGCGCTGGTCAAGTCCGGTGTCTCCGCCAAACGTGAAGCGCCTGCCAATGTTTTTGAACGTGTCGAGAAGCCCTGCGCCAAGGCCTCCCGTGAAGACGGAGGGCGCCGCCTTTGAGTCGTAGGTGTACTCGCCCGGCTCGGCGCAGAAGTCCACGACCTTGCCCTGCTCGACGATGACCATGCACTGGCCGGAGTTCACGACCACGATCGATCCGTTGGAGATGATGCTGTCGTCGCCCTTGGTGTTGGTGCTGCGTGCACCCGTACGCTTCTGGCCCCTGACGCACAGGACATCGGCGTCAAGGGCCTCGCAGTAGATCATCTCTTTCCACTGGTCGGCGAGGTTGCCGGTGAGGGCCCCAAGTGCCGCCTTGATGAGTGCCATGTGATACCTCTCCCTTCCTGCCGGTGTCCGTGCTAATCCTGGAGGTCGCGCATCACGCGGGCGACGATCCTGGCCTCGTCGGTGGACATGATGAAGGGGTGTCCACCAATGATGAGCTTGCCGCCGTCGCGCTCGATGCGGCAGTCATCGAAGTCGTCCCAGTCGAGGAAGGCGGAATCGCCGTCCTCGTCAACCATGTAGAGGCCAGATACGGTAACGGCGAAGCCCACCTTGCAGCTGCCAAAGATCGTCGTGTCGACCACGCAGTAGACCTCCTCGGCATCGTCGTCATCGATGTCAAAGCGCCTCACTGCGGCGTCGATCTTGGAGCGGTTGCTGTCCAGACGGTCGCCAAAGTAGGCGTCGGAGAGGTCGGACTCGTCGTCTACGTACTCGTCGTAGGCGTTCTGGAAGAAGGACTCGAAGTCGAAGGCGTCGTCAGTGTCGTCAGCGCCGTCCTCGAAGTCAGCCGTGGCGGCGCCCGCAGTCTCGCCATCCCTGAGCCTGAAGACGCTGTCGCAGCTGGCGCAGCGGCCAAAGGCGCCGTTGTCAAAGGGGATGACGTCGCCCATGCAGTTGGGGCACCTCATCGAGATCGCTTCCATGGGACATCCTTTCACGCGCTGGAACGGGGCTGTTTGGTACGTTGCGCAGATTCTAGGAAGACCCCGCAATGGCAACCTCATTCCAAGGTATGAGACCGCCTGCCAGCGGATAGACGCCCACGGCAAAAGGAGGCTCATACTTTGGCATGAGGACATTCGCCGAACAAGCCCGCACACTGCGCTCAATCGGGGCGGCACCGTGTGCGCCTAAAGACCTCGCCCGAACAGGAGTCCCAACATGGCATTTGGATTCAAGCTCAAGACCGTTAGGACCAGCCAGAGCTTCGCGAACGAGAAGGA